>CESU01034965.1_pt1 | contig 12617 bp, 13 predicted proteins | sample 531141 | NCBI WGS metagenome assembly CESU01 (sample SAMEA2621401, study PRJEB7988) | marine metagenome | isolation source: saline water (ENVO:00002010), including
TCCGTTTGGTGTTGCTTGGCCTTTACTTGATGCGATCTCGTGGTGCCATCACGATGTCGTGCGCGGGCTTGAAATCTAAATCTATCTCCTTTCAGCTCGTTCTCTTACCAATCTGCCAACACTCCAGGAACCCGGCATGTCGCCACCGAGAAGGGCGTTGAACCTAACTGGAATGAAAACAAGACGATGGTCTGGGGCTAAGTCAGACGGTGGGTCGCTGAAACATGATCCATCGCACGTCGTCTCAGCCATTGCGCGGAGCAACAGCGAAGCACGGAACTGGAAGGATCAACTTGCAAAGGTGAGGAAGCTTTTCAACCTGTGTTGCCCTTGAATAGACGCCTTCTCAGTACATCGACATCAAGTTCTGATGACACCTGTTAATGTCAGATGGAGAAACGTGCGCTTGCAGCTGAAGAGAGAGCCACCGAGGCTGTGGTTATGGAGCGCAAGGCACGCGCTGCCCTCGAGGCTCGAGAAAAGCAGATGGCCAACATGCGCGTCAGGGTGAGTTTGCAAATTTGGAAAAATCAAAAAAAAATCCGCGAACGGAATGAACCTCTCTTCTGGTTCGCAGCTCGATAAAATGACCTCAAACGCGGAAAAGTCAGAGTCGCAGAGGAAAATTTTGGAGGAATACGTCGGAAAGCTCGAGAGAAGGCTGGGATCCAGTGAGGGAAAAACGAAAAATGCCTCCGCGAATCGCGATATTGATCAGCGAGCCCTTTTGGATGTGGTGGCCGAGCTGCAAGAGGAAAATGGGAAACTGAATGATGCGCTGCAGGTGGGAAAGATACTCGAAAATTTTCCGCGCGTCCGATAAAACTGTTTTTCCCTTTACAGGAAGTGGAAGAGGCGCTAAACGAGGAAGCGAAAATTCTCCGCTTGGCAGATGGCGGAGTTTTGTTGGAGTCCCTTAGAACGCGCCGGCTTTTGGAGACCGCCGAACTCGCATTGAAGGTGAGAATCGTGAACACGCTTGAGAGTCGCTTTGTCATCATGATCTCAAGTGTAATTCGTGTGTAACAGCGCGAATCAAAGGCGAGAAAAGAAATTGAAGCTAAGCTGAGCAAATCTGAATCACGCGCACAGCGCGCGGAAGGCGAAAAGTCAGATAGAATCAAAGCGGAAGAGGCGCTACTGGTACTGCCCGACCTCATTATTTTCATAACGCGTCCCGCTGAATCAATCCAATCTCTCAGGCTCGCTGCGAGATGGCAGAACGAGATAATCAGGCCCTGCTTGAATATGTTGAGGAGATGTCAAGCGCTTCTCCAAGGAAAGCTCCGTCCCCCTCGCTGCAGCTGAATGATCTCAAGGTGCGCGTTCATGCAAACAGCATGCTAGACTCGGTTGTTTACGCATTCTTATTTGCAGTTGTTGAACGAAGAGCTTATTAAGAGCGCAGACGAATCGAGAGGCACAGCAGAAAAACTCAAAATTGAGCATGATACCTACATGGCTGAGAAAGAGAATTTTGCCCTGGCTGTTGATGGCTTGAACGACGAGCTCATCGCGATGATGTCGAATTCCCTGGGAGCACACGGTCAGCAAAAAGGGTACAACGACCCGAAGCTAGATGTCGCTGTTCTTAGCGCGCAGGTAAATCTTCACTTGCGCCGTCGGCCTGAAATATGTGTCTTGAATCAATTTTCCATTCTTTCAGAGGCTAGTCAAGCAGTTGAGGGCCAAGCTGCAGAGCTTTTCCGATATTAATCGCAGAAAAGTAGAACTAGAGAGCAACAAAGACCGCGTCAGGCAGCTGTTGATGCGCTCGCCTTCAGTCGAACGGCCAGTCGCAGAAAACATCTATCAAAGCGGAAAGTCGCCGTCTCTTTCTCCTTATAGGAATGCTACTCCCTTGTCCAGGTAAGACCATTGAACTTTGCACAAGGAAAAGTTTCTCATACATTTTGCTTTCGACAGTCGTAAATTCCCTAAGGCATCTCCAACGCCAACGCCAAAGTACAAAGCGCGCGCCTCCGTCGCTGACCGTCTTGATCGCATTGCCGCTTTAAAGAAACGTATCGGGATTGTTGCTTCTTCAAAAAAGCCACGGGTATGTTAATTGTGCTTTGTGATTTGTTTATCTTTTCTCTAATCGGGCCTGAATTCAAAGCAGGAAAGGCGAGTTTACTCAGACGACAGCGACTAAAATCGGAGGCCAATCTTAGTTAGATAACGCGGATGGGTTTGCGATTTCTCAATCAAGTTATTTTCACGCGCTATGTTTGTTGTAAATTCCCTTCGCTTTGTCTATCTCGCAACCTGGGCAGTTGTGTAATTGTTCGTGTATGAACACGTCGCACTGGAAGCAATATGTGTTTTTGCATCGCGGGCAAACCGATGGTGCATCGTCATTTCCCCCTTCTCCGTTGCCGTTGAATTTCAAATTACACGCGAAGCAATTGGTCGCCTTGAGCTCGGTCGCGTCGTCCAGCTCCTCAAAAGGTGCGACTGGAAACAAGTGGTGATATGACCGAGCAAGATGAGGAGATGAAACAAGCGTCAAAGAGCAGACACTGCACTGGGAAGGGAGCTCCTGCGAAAAATTGTTCGAAGTTATTTTCCGGTTCCCCAGAAATGACGGTTTTTTGGCACTCACCTCTACTCTCGATGCACATCGAGGGCAAACATATTCCCCTCCTCGCCCGGAGAAAAATGACCCTTTATCCAGGGGTCGTTTTTGTGGGAATCCCATTTCAACCAAGCTTGCCTGCTCGGACTGGGTCAGGAAAAATGGTAGGGGAGAAACTCGATGCCTGGTCTCACCTTTGTCGCCTCCTCGTTCAGCGGTGGAGGGGGAACATGGGCCATGACCAACTCTTCAAGGTGATGCTGAGACTGGGACACTCCAAACAACCCACCGGTTTCCTCAGTCATTCGGCGACACACGTGCAACTCTGCTGCGACCGACACCACGCTGACCCTTATGTTTGCGTTCTTCGCTGCGGCAATTGCCGTGTGCACATTTCCGGGGTCGCATGAGGAGAGGGCGGACACCACGAAGAGAACTTCTCGAGTACCTGAAAGCACGACAAACAGATCTCATTCGGTATCCTTTAACCACCCATAAGCTAGCTATGGACGTTTAAAGTTTATCTATGCTCACCGTAGGTGGGAAGTTGTGCAAGCGACGTCTGCACTTGTTCCAAAGAGTTTTGGATGGACTGTTGGAGTTGGTGGAGCATTCGTGAGTCTCAATCTGGGTGGCGAGTGTGTATTCTGCAGTATCCATCAGACGTAGATCACACTCAGGGGATGGAAAATGAACCTACCATGTCTCCTGCGGCTTCCAAGTTCTCCTTCAGCGCTTTGATGTGGGACTCGGGGCTGCCGCTGAGCTCTGTCAAGCGCTCGGCGATGCCGTTGCGAGTCACCACTAAACCAAGTTGGCTGAGCGGATTCTGATTGAAAAACTCCCTGAAGAACGTGTATAGGAGCCCCGATACGACGGCGAGGCGTGATGGCCTCATGTCTGCCTCATTGACTGCCTGAGAGAGATCCACCACCACGTACAAGAACCTAATCATCCCCTTGCACACGTGCGAGTTCGCCGCCGCCATCGCGATCTTCCTGCGCTTTTCCCTGTATTTCTTGTCCCCTTGCGTGATGCGCAGCCTACCAGTTTCATCTTCTTCTAAGTCTTCCCAAGTCCTCTCAGCCTGGTAGTGTTTCTCCCAAGCCTGTCCGGGTGCGGGGTGGAGGGAACACGTCAGAAATGCGAACAACGGATCCGTGTAGATTACGGCAGGGTTACCTTCAGGGAAGCCGCCTGCTCCTCCGCGGCGAGGTCCTCGTCGTCGGGCTCGTACATCGCTCGACCGTTCGTCTCTAAACCCTGTTCCCCAGGCGCATACGGACGACGCACAGGGGCTTCTCTCCCCCAGAGAGTAGTGGAAAGAAACCTTTATTTCTTCCCTGTTTGATTTTGTCAATTTTCGGACCTTTTTTCCGTCGAAGTTTCGACGCGACGACTTGAGAGCTCGACTGGACCTCGACTTTGGTGGAGCTTGTTGAAGGTTTCGAACAGACAGTGAGGGAACTATTTAAATAAATCATCGGACCCGCCGACGGCACTTGGACCACCTCACAAACGCCGAGTCGGCGAGCATAATAGCCGGGTTGGCGCGATACCGACATGAGCGTGCGCGGCATGTCTGTGACTCTTCGCGCCAAGGTGGCTGTCCTAGGTACGCGCCTTTCTTTGATGTCGTGTTGACTTTTTCCCAACCATTGAATGTTGCTGCTCCTCTTCAAACATCGCCCGTGTGTCCCAACCTCTCCCCAAGCTGAGCACGATGACCGCCAATCTTCTCAGGTTGTCGAGCTGTGGGCAAAACGGCGCTGACGCAGATGTTTCAGAGCAAGGGTAAGCTGTTCCCAAAAAACTACAAGCTTACGAGCGGTATGGACGTCGTGGTGGCACCCGTCCCGATCGAAGGGACGACAGCCACGGTCGAGCTGTTCGTGTGCGACGTCTCCGGACACCAAATATTCAGCGACATGGTGACGCAGCTCCTGGACAACGTGAACCTCGTGATCCTCGTGTACGATCAGAGCAGTAAGGAGAGCTTCGAGGCGTGCGCGGAGAGCCTCAAGCTGCTCACGAGTGTCCCTTCGAACAAAGGGAAGTCAATCAGGGGCGTTCTGGTGGGGAATAAGCACGACCTTGTCGGGCACGTTAACTATGACGCCGACGGGGATGGGACGGTGACAGCCGCGGAAGTCGCCGCCGCTAATGAAAAGCTCGGGAAGCTGAGGCAACGTGCCGTGAGCGTGGATGAGGCAAAGCGTTGGGCCACATCGATGGGTTTGGTGTTCATGGAGACATCCGCTTTGCCACCCGGGTCGGCAATAGCCGAGCCCTTCAAGTGGTGCGCACAGACTTTCCATCAATCTTACGAGGACCATCTCGGGCATCTGGCGTCATGAGTTACAGTGTGTCGTTATGAATAGGTCGCTATAGCTAGAGGAACGTAATCTTCATCGTAGTTCTAAACTCTTGGCCGGCGAAGCAAGCCCCTCAAAATCATTGAACCCGGGAGACGACTACGCTTGTGATGGCAGTCAAGACTCGCCTCTCCTGCTCTGATAGCCGATCGAGTCCCTGAATCGACGTGGTGTCACGAATTTCGTTATGGACCGAGCGGAGACAGTCGTAATTTGCATGGTAGTACTCATGAACTCCGGTGACCAGCGCGCGTCGCATGCGGAGGAAACGAGGAGGTATGTTGGCTCGGCAGTGATGACACGGCGTGGAATGATCCACGTTTGTGCTCATCGCAGTCCACGTGATCCCTTCAGCTCGGGCATTGGCGTTGTCATTTGAGCCCCCTTGACGTCGACGGAGTAGCATCGCCTCCATCGCGGCCAAGGGGTTCTCAGTGCTGGCTGATGCGGCTGAGACGGGCACGTCGGTGGCTGGAAACGGGGGGATTTCGACACCTTGCCCCCGGACGCGAGTCAGGACCGCCGCGATCTGATCATGCCTTCGTCTTCTGCTCTCTTGAAGGTTTCTCAGCACCTCTTGAGCAGAATGAAGCGATTGCGTCAACGCTTCGTGGACGGACATGTCGCCTTGCGGTTGCCCTGACGACTGCACGTCGCGCTGTCGGCCTTGCACGGCTCGCATCGCTCTCTGCGTGTGCAGTTGAATCATCTGCTGAAGCGCCGCATTCGATGACGATAGACCGGCTCTTGCGTTGTCTCCGAGGGTTGGACCGCCCGCCAAAGCCATGGCTGCTGCGGCTGCGGCTGCGGCTGCGATGTTCATGTTCCTTCCGCTGTCGCCACCGCTGGGAACCTGACTCGCCTCCGAAGCTCGGGCCGCTGCGTTGTCTCTCACCTCGCGGGCACGTTCACGGCGAGCTTCGACATCCTTCGGCGGTAAATAGGGCAACACATACCTCTCGAGTAATTTCTGTGTCATTGTACACGGTGTCAATGCCAAAGACGTAGGCTGCGGGGATTCAAAGGGGGAAATTACACGTTAGCACGCATACACGAATACAGGAAGCAAGAAGAGGAAGAAATTAATGTGGTGGTTGCTCACCACTTGAAGGCGATGCCGGCAAATCGGGCATTGATTCGAGCGCGTGTTGAACCACTGCGACACACAATCATGGCAGAAAACGTGTCCACATCCGTTGATCGCGTACGGATTCACGAAAGTTTCGGTGCAAATCACGCATCTCAGCTCATCGTCAAGCCACTCGGGCAGACCTGCTGTGACAGTCTCCTGCTCCTCGGGCAGTATATGATCACCGTCCTCCATTCTTTGCAGCAAAACCGTTCGAAGGGCAAACCCAGTGCTCCACGGCATCATCGGGCCCCCTGGGTGGTAGTCCTCCATCAGTGTTCGTTGCCAAGCCGGTGGGATGCGCTCATCGCCTGTTGCCATCTGACCCATCTGCGAGCTGGTATCGTCTCCTCCGGGCAAAAGTTTAGTCCTCCTCGCCTGCCAGTGCCAGTGAGACAGCTCTCGCTGCTCAGCTGCACAACCCGTCGCCGCCGGGAGAACCAGCTCGTGACTGGTCTCCTGAACATTCGAGCCAGATTGCTGTCCAATCGACTTTGTACGCTCCAAGATCACGTGGGTCGATGCGCTGGCAGCACCGCCAGAGCCGTTGCGTTTCGGATCCAGACTCGCCGCGATCATATCCAGTCCTGCTTGAGAGAAGGAGTGTCCGCAGAGGCCAAGCTCGGATAGCGCAGCGTTCACTAGATATGTACCATCCCCATCGCCACCATCCCTACCACGTTTAGCTGACTTAACACGTCGAGGTTGAAGGGCTTTTGCAAACTCTTGGGCGACGGAATCGTCCATCCCATGATTGTCAGATAGGTCAAGTATCTCGAGCGAAGGATTGAACGACCAAGTTCCGGAGCCTTCGTTCGGCAGAGGTATGAGGAGACTGGCCATGGCGCGTGCTCCTTCGGTCCCGATGCTATTACCGGAGAGTTTCAGCGCCCTCAAGTTTGACGGGAAAACCCATTCTGTGTTTGAGTTTGACACGAGCTTCAGAGCGTTTGCGAGCGCCACTGCCCCCTTTGGACCGATGCCGCATCCGGAGAGATCCAAGACTGCGAGTGAGGTGTTGAACATGGTAGCGCCCGTGATGCATGCCCTCGGTTTCAGAGCGTCAGCGAGCGCGCAACACCCATCATCCCCGATCCGGGGGTTCTTTCCCAGCCGAATTCCTCTCAGGGAGGCGTTGAAAATCCAGCGCCCATCCACCGTTTGCCGTGGTTTTAGCATCCCCTCCGCGATCGCGCTGCACCCCATCGGCCCGATATCGCACCCGTATCCGTCCAGCCCACTCACGGACGAGGCAAAAACGCGGTTGCTGGTGTCTCCATCTCCATCGACCGCCCCACCTTCCCATCCGAGCTGCTGCTGGGGCCACGCGGCCAAGGCGACTGTCTCAGCGACGAGGTCTCCGCGCTTGAACGCGGTGCTCGACTTCTCCTTCGCGCTGTAGACTTCCGAGTCCCACACGCTGCCGGCGCTTAAGAGTCTGAGACCGAAAGTGACAACGCCAGACGGAGACACGTGCATCTCGAGTGATTCCCTGCACACCTGTCGGATGAAGGGAGCCGCCGCGCCAACCACGTCTGACGCCTTGTTCGATGGAAACGGCATGGCGTACTCCTGCGTCGCCTGCGTCATCTGGGACATCTCAACCTCCTGAACGATTTGCGAGGTACCTCCCGCGTTTATCGTCAACGCATCGCGAATATTTGCGAAGCACCCGCCCCTGCTCGAGTGATCCACGATGAGCTCGATAAACGCCGTCTCGTCGTCGTCGCTCACTGGTATCGCGCTCTCCGCCAGCGACGCGCCAACCTCCACCAGGGCGCCGCGAAGGAACTCGGGCGAGCGACGCGCGTGCATCGCCGCGATCCTCTGCACCGACACCATGTCGCGCCGAGAGAGCCTCACCACGGACCTCCCGGGTCTGCGATATCCCTCGGGGGCGTCGCCAGGACTCTGCGTCGGGAGTTTCCCGAGCTCGGCGGCATCGTCCTTCTCGACGGGCTTCGGTGACGGTTCCGACGGCCGCGACGGTGGCGACACCCTAGCCGTGGCCGGTACCGTCGAACCGAGGTGTGTTTCCTCTTCCCCTCTCCTCGTCCGCTTCGGCGGGTGGCACGCCGCGCATCCCTCCCTCGCGCATTCGCACGGGGTCTCAGATCTCGACTCGCGCACGTCGCTTCCTTGCCCTCCGGGGTTGACCGCTCCCCGCCACTGTTCCGCGGTGAGCGGGCGACGATACTCGAACCTGAAGGAGTTCTTCAGCGTCCGATTATCTCTCAGCACGTTCGCGGGGCCGCCAAAGGCGATGATGTCGCCGTTTCGCAGAGGGCAAGGTCCGTCCGGTATGAGGTTCCCGTTCAAATACGTCCCATTAAGCGTGTTCTTGTCCGTCACGGAATGTAGCCCGTCCGCGTCGCACACGATCTCCGCGTGCTGACGCGAAAGCAGGCTCGGCACGCGCGGACAGTCCAGCTGCACATCGTTGAGCCGGTGTCTCCCCACCGTGATCACCTTGGCGTCCCCGGGCGCTTGCAAGGAGATGCAGTCCGGAAGAGAAGAAGACGAGGGCGCGTCGCTGACTCTGACCAGCGAAGCATACACGGGACCACGCGCCTCTGCCGCAGACGAAGCGCGGCTGCCGTCTCCGCGCGACACGTGCACTGACGGCGGCGGCGGCATGGAGCCTGCATCCTCCGAGCCTCCCATATGGAGAGAGATGAGAGTTGCGCCCTCCCACTCTGGCGTTGGCACGTTCCCACGTCCGGTAATTCTAGAGGAGGGGTGCCAGTTTTAGAGGAGGGTGCCCGTTTTTAGAGGAGTGAGGAGGCGGTTCAGTGTTTATGGCGTTGGCTGACGATGTTGCAGCCACGAGACTAATCGACTAAGTACTAAGTAGTCTATCTACACAGTTGGCTCCGGATCCACCAGATCCTCGTCCAGAATTACGTACCTTCGGCGCTGCTCGCCGGTCCTCAATGGGTCGCCGGCGCTGGCAAACACGACCGTTCCAAAAGCGACCAGGACGAAACTCGCCGCGAACGACGCGAACGACGCCGCCGTAAACCCGGCGAAGAACACGACACGCGCCAACACAGCCCACAGGTCGGAGCTCAGCATGCCGACGTTGAACGCGGCGGAACCGCTCCGCCGTAACACCTCCGGGACGAGCGAATACATCGCAAACAGCGACGCCGCAAACGCCGCCATCTCGAGGAACCCCGCCGCGCCAGCCGCGCGACCCACCTTCGAGAGGTCTTTAAGCTCGAACACCGCGCACTGCAGTCCACTGATGACCGCACCAATGCCCCCGATCGCCGCGAGAACCTCCGATGTGGACGCGCCCTCCAGCAGAGCCCGCTCCTGCAGCACGTTTGACGACGCGTAGAGCGCGGCGGCTACGATGACCATGAAGTCCCCGAGCGGGGGATTGGAACCGCCGGATCCACCTCCGCTCTCAGTGTCCGTGAGCACGAGCAGCGCGAGGCCGCCGAACGATAACGCGCCTCCCGCGATGTGAGCCCTGGAGTAGCTACTGCCGAGTATCGCAACCGACAGCGCCATGGAGAAGGGCACCGCCGCGCAGTCCAGGAGCGTCACGCTCGTCAGAGAGGTGTATCGGAACGCCTTGACGATCCAATAGTTAGCCTGCGTGTCGATAAATGCCAGGAGCGCGTATCGCGCGGGGGTCCGGCTGCTCCCGGGCGATCCCTGGGCTGTCAGGCCCGTCGAGAGCGGCGTCGAGGGCGGCGGTGGCGCGAGATCCGTGAAACCCAACCCCTGGCCGCCCGCGCCCTCGGCCTCCGCCTCGCGCGATTTCTGCCGCGCGTGGTAAGGCACGTAAAATCCACCGAGCAGAACGTAGATGAAGAACGACTGCCAAGCCGGCGCGCTCGCCCCGCGGTTCGCCAGCGCTGTGGAGGCGGTCGCGGACAGAGCCGTGAGGAAAGCGGTGCATTGGGCGAGTCCCAACCCGGAGAGCCAGCGCGGGTCCGCGGGCTGGGCCTGGAAGAGACGCTTGATTGCATCCATCAGCGCGCGATGGACTCAACTCGACTCCACGATACGCCTCCCTCCCATCCCGTCTTTCGCGCCGAGACTCTCCGAGCTAGCTAGCTATAGTGCCCAAAGAAGTGAAAAGACCCGTTGCCAACTGACGGGGTAGAATTCGTGGCTGTGTGGAGGCGGTCGAGTTTTTGAACGGGGCGGGTGCCCAGGTCATAGGCTAGAGCGTGTCGCCACGCTTTGCGCGCACCACTCAGGGGCTCGGGTGGGGGTCCCTCGATCGCTCCTCGGCGAGAGGAGGTTCCGGGGCGTCGGACCGGAGGCGTGAGTGGGTTTCCCGGGTAGTGTAGAGGCGCCCCTGCCACACCGAAAAATGCTGTTAACACAGTGGGGAGCCCCGACCACCATGAGCTCGCTTGCAACTCCGTTATCGGTGATGTATCCGGGTTCGAGGGCACCCGCGGGCTTATCGCGCGTCTCGTCGCACAGAGGTAGATGTGTCGTACAGCTGTGCGGCAGCATGAAGAAAGTGAGCGCCGACCCCTGCAGTCCCCATCCCGTCTTCGACGTTGTTGTCTTGGCTCGCGCGATGATTTATAATCTTTGCGGCTCGCCCGTCGTCGCGACGTTCGCGCTCCCCATCTCACTTGGCTTTCCCATTTTTTCTCCTCTCAGACGCTTCGCGGCACGCCTTTACGTGGGAGCATAGGCCGCTCGTGGCCAGCATTCTACGCCCTTGGCCGGGGGTCGAGGTCGAGACAGTCCCCGGGCGTGTTTGCGAAGGTTTCCCAGCCCGAGGGAGGCAAGAGCGACGACGGCGGCGTCGGCAAAGATGAAAAGGGTGGGGGTCGATCCGGCTGGACCGCTGGTTTCGCGGGATTTCGATCGATGCGGGTTCGGGACGGCGGGGACGACAGGAAAGAGGGCGGGGATGACAGGAAAGAGGGCGGGGATGACAGGAAAGAGGGCGGGGAGGCGGACGGTGTCAAGGGTCCGTTCGATTCGGACGATGTCGACGTGCTCGAGAGCTTCGCGGAGCGCGAGGCTCAGCTCCGGGGTCAGACGGTGGAGGGGGCACGGCTCGACGCGGTGATGGAGGACGACTGGCCGAGGCTGACGGCCGAGGCCCTATCGGGCGCGTGGAGGGAATGGCGACGGTTCGTGCTCACTCGGCTGGGGATATACGCCCTGTGGCTGAGCGGCTTCCTCTTTGCATCGACGGGCATGTCGTACTACCTCGGAAGACATTTCGTCAACCAGGCCCTGCCGTGGATGTCGGCGACCGTGTCCCAGGCTGCGAACCGGCCCATTCGTATCGGTCGCTGCAAGGGGCTGTGGCCCGCCGGTCTACTCGGCGCGGGATCGTTCCTCGACGTCGGTCCGCTCGTGATTGGGCCCGCCGAGGCTGAGCGCTCCATCGTGGAGGTGGCCAACGTGAAGCTCAGCTTGCGTCCGATCGCCTCGCTGCTGCAGTTCAAGATCGTGGTCGCCGCGCACCTCGAGGGCGTGCAGGCGACGATGAGGCAAGGAGAGAACGGATCTTGGCTCGGATACCCCGAGGATACGCTCCCGGTGTCTGCCAGGCCGACGATTACGATCCCCAAGCGCGGCGGTCCCGGCGACGCGGCGGACGGCGAAGGGGGCGGTGTGAAGCTCGCGCTGGACTCCATCCGAGTAGTGAACGGAACCGCGTCTCTCCACCTGGCGGGTGACCCGGATCCCCGTCTGCTCAAGCGCGTGAACGGCACGATATCGATGAGCAGGAGGGGTCGGCTGGATCTTGACATACAGGCCAACCCGGTGAGCCGTAGCGTACCGCCGCAGGAGCGACCCGTGACGATGAGGAGTGAAACCGCACCGAGGCACCTGCGCGCCGAACAGACCGCCGCAGAAAAGAAATCTCTGGTCAGGGAGATCGCGCGCGGCAACGACGGCGGTCACATTCGGTGCTTCCTTTCCTTGGCGCCCGCCAACAACACCGGCGCTGGCAACGGAAAAGGCAAGGCTGGCACGCTGGCGGCGGACAATGGCCTGGCCGATTTGAAGGTGCGCGTTCAGCTCAACAACACCAGCGCCGCCGTCGTGGAGAGAACGATTCCGGGGCTTCCGATCGATGTGAGCGCCGGGAGAGTGGACGGAGAGCTTCGTCTTCGCTCTCACTCGCGCGAGTCGTGGAAGTTTCCAGAATTTGGTGGACAGATTCGATGCCGCGGCGTCAACTTACATTTCTGGGATAGCACGGACAGCTTCGCGGACACGGACGTCGATCTCGTGTTCGAAGGGACCAGGATGTACCTTCACGGCGGCAAGGGGTTCTACGGCGCGGTGCCAATCACCGCTTCGGGGGATATGGATCTGGCACCGGGTGAAAAGAACGTGAAGCAGCTGAAGGAGATGAGGGACAGTGGAGAACTGAGGCCGAAGAACATGCAGCCGGGATCCGGTCGCAGTGGAGAGTACCGCATATCCGCTCAGGTTTCAGGGGTCGATGCGCACGCCCTCCGTGAAACGCTCGGGGTGAAGCCTCCCCCGCGTCCCTTGGCCGGCGCTGTGCGGGGCTTTCTGTACGTCGGCG
>CESU01043972.1_pt1 | contig 12610 bp, 12 predicted proteins | sample 531141 | NCBI WGS metagenome assembly CESU01 (sample SAMEA2621401, study PRJEB7988) | marine metagenome | isolation source: saline water (ENVO:00002010), including
ATGGTGTACAATTTGTTAGATAATGCTATAAAGTATTCCCCTGCAAAACCCATTATAAGGCTGAAGACTAGAAGTTCTGAGGAGCGAATAGAGATAGAAGTAGTAGATAATGGAATAGGAATCTCAAAGGAAAACCAGAAAAAAATATTTGATAAATTATATCGCGTTCCAACAGGAAATGTCCATGATGTAAAAGGATTTGGTCTCGGGCTAAATTATGTGAAAGTTATAGTAGAAAAACATCATGGGGAAATAGCTGTAGACAGCGAACTTAAAAAAGGGAGTAAATTCACCATAGTAATGCCGAAGAAATATGAAAAGCACCATTAAAATTTTACTTGTAGAAGACGATCCTAATTTAGGCTCATTATTATCTGATTATTTAAGAGCTAAAGGTTTCGAAACTAAACTGGCCACAGATGGAGAAAAGGGTCTAAAGATCTTTAATCTGCAGTCGTATGATTTTTTAATCCTCGATGTAATGATGCCTAAGAAAGACGGATTTACTCTAGCTAAAGAGATAAGACAAATAAATAAACAAGTTCCTATTTTATTCTTAACGGCCAAGACGATGACTGAGGATACACTAGAGGGGTTTAAAGCTGGAGCAGATGACTACATGACCAAGCCATTCAGTATGGATGAATTACTGGTTAGGATTAATGCGATTTTAAGACGAACATCTTCTATACCGGAGCTTGGAGATGAAACTAAAACACACACTATAGGGAAGTATGAGTTTGATTACAACAAGCAGAAATTAGTTTCGCCAGATACAGATACTAAGCTTACTACTAAAGAAAACGAGTTGTTATACTTGCTTTGCAAAAACAAAAGCGGTGTGCTAGAAAGAAATCACGCTTTAAATATGATTTGGGGCGATGATAATTATTTTAATGGAAGAAGTATGGACGTTTACATTGCCAAACTCAGGAAACATTTAAAAGCTGATGAGAAAATCCAAATTTTAAATGTTCACGGAAGAGGATTTAAATTGTTAGATAAGTAGAGTGAGGTCTCATACGAATAACGAAAACAGACGATTTGTATTAGTGAATATGTATTATTCTTATTATGTCATTTTATGCAAACGCAAAATATTTCGTATATTACATTTCCTAATAATCAACGAAGAAAAAAATTTAATTCCTGAATAATGAAAAGAACCACATTTACTATAGGAGCCATACTTGCCATCGGAAGTATTTTTGCTCAAACTTCTTCAATGGAAGAATCCAATGCTAAAGCTGTGGAAATAGTGGAAGCTAGTCTGGCGGAAACAGAGTCTTATACTGAAGTTTATGGGTTAATGATAGCTAGATTGAGTGAAGAGGCGTCTCAAACTGATTTAAATGGGAGCGCACTGATTTCTTTCGAGGAATTTATTCAAATGCTAGAGGCTAGCATTGATATAAACGTATATACTAATACCGATGGAGAGTCTGTATCTATAGCAAGTGAGCCGTCTATGGCATTACTAAATGATGGTGTGAATGCTACTCCTCCAATAAGATTAGAAAATGAGACAACATTAGACTATGTGCAGAGACTGGCTATTCTTACTGAAAGTACAGATGTTCATCATGATTACGTAGTAATAGCTACTACTGGTGGAGAATTAGGATTGGTTTATGCACATGTTGCTGCTAGCGCAAACGGAATCGGAGAATCTGATGTCGCTGTTCAATTAAGGATGTTTCCTAACCCTGTGTCGGATGTGCTTACTTTAGCAGGATTACCTGCTGGAACTTTTCCAGGAAAGCTATTAGATGCTCAAGGGAAAACCATTCTAGAGCTTTCTCTTACAGATGGAAAGCAGATAGATCTTAGTGGATATGCTGTTGGATTCTATACGCTAAGTGTATTAGTAAATGAAGAAATAATCACTGAAAAGCTTCAAGTTAGAAGATAGTCATTACCTAGTAAATATTTAAAATCCTGATTGATAATGTGTTAATCGGGCTTTTTTATGCCTCAAAATTCAGCTAGACGAAAGAAACACTAATCTGTGCACTTAAGAGGTGAGCTTAAATTCACCATTGGGTGAGAATACGATTCGATTAAAACAAAAATACTATATGGGGAGTGCCTCTCTGGATACCTTTGAGTTAGATAAACACATTTACTATCTCAATTACGAGAAAATTTCAGGTAAGGAGATTAGAAAGAGATAGAACTTACTCCATTTAACCCCGGCTTTCTATTTCATTAAAATTTATTTTAGCCGTATGAATAAATTAGAGCATATAGGTATAGCGGTCAAAAGTATCAACGATTCAGAGATAATATTCCAGGATATTTTAGGAACAGAATCTTATAAGAATGAGTTAGTAATATCTGAGAATGTAAACACGCTTTTTTTTCAGCTTGGGGAGACCAAAATCGAACTTTTAGAGGCTACTTCAGAGGATAGTCCTATAGCTAGATTTATAGAAAAGAAAGGTGAAGGTCTTCACCACATAGCTTTTCATGTAGAAAACATTCAGAAAAAAATAGAAGAACTTAAGGGAAAGGGGTATAAAATGATACATGACGTGCCTAAAACTGGCGCGGATGATAAAATCATCGCTTTTATGCATCCTAAATCTTCTAATGGTGTACTAGTAGAACTTTGTGCAGATAAGCCTAAAGACTAGTAAGCTTTCTTTATTTTTTCTATGAGAAGTGTAGTCGAAAACCCTTCAGTTAATTCTACCACAGAGACTTCTCCTCCATAAGACAACACCTCCTTGGAGCCTACGATATAAGTTTTAGCGTTATGATCAGTTTGTTTCGGGTCATAATCAGCTCCTTTCACTAAAATATCGGGTGTAATTTCAGCTATGCAATTTAGAGGAGTATCTTCATTAAAAATAAATGCAATGTGGACGAAGCCTAGTGCAGAAATAAGCTTTAGTCTATTTTCTTCAGAATTTACAGGTCTCTCAGTACCTTTCTCTAGGCGTTTTACAGAATCATCAGAATTTACCGCTACTACCAAACAATCTGCTAATTGGCCAGCTGCGTGAAGGTAATCAACATGCCCCGCATGCAGGATGTCAAAGCATCCGTTGGTGAAAACTATCGATTTCCCTTCAGCTTTAAGCTGATTAATTTTTGGTAATATGTTTTTAAGTTGAAGCATTGTTTTTTTTACGTTGCACCGCGAAAGCAATAGTAGCAAATATTCCAGCTATTATCATCATTATGGTTTGAGCGCCCCATTGAAGCCAAGCCAGGGAAAGCCCGATTTCTTGGATTTCTAACTGAGACAGACTAGGATAAAAAGCATACGCTGAGGCCAGAACTAACACCCCATATTTTATGAGTAAATGATAGGTTCCTATTCCATTTTGAGTAGGGATAATCACTCCTAACCCTCCAGCTACGACTAAGAATAGGCTTTCATTCCAACAGTAAGAATCCATATGAAGTGCTTTTAGCATTGCCATCATACTTAAGTAGTACATAGCCCAAATAACCAGGGAAAAGAAGATAAATTGACCTTTTTTTTTCATTTTCTTAATAGAGAGAAACCCTTCCCTCATGCCCTCTAAGAAACTTTTTATTTTACTCCATAATGCAGTGGACATTATTTTTTTTCTGAGCAAAAACAAGATAACTACAGCTGCTATTAGAGTAAATAGTGAAATCCAAATTAAGTTGACCTCTGAAGAGGTGCTATCAGCATCCCTAGAGGTAATCTCAAACAAGGAAGTAAAGATGTCATAGTTCAGTAAAAAAGCCATTCCTACAAACATTAAAAGAATAGACGTATCGATCACTCTTTCTAAGATTACAGTTCCGAAGAGTTTGTCTACAGGAATATTTTCTACCTGGTTTACAGCAGTACACCGGACTATTTCTCCGGACCTAGGGATTACTAAACTCACAAAATATGACAATGCTACAGCATGGATATTATTCCACTTTTTAGGGAAATACCCCATAGGCTCTAATAAGTTAGACCACCTTAATCCCCGAGCGACTATTGCCACATAACCCATGACCACAGAGGCCAGCACCCATACTTTATCCGAAGACTGAATGATGACCCATATTTTTTCTAACGGGATGTCTTTAGAAGCCAAATAAAGAATGACTAAACCTATTCCTAGGAATAATGGTATTTTAATGTAATTTTTGATAGTTAATTAACTAATAAGTTAGTCGTTGTATCAGGGAATGCTATCGACGGCTTAAAGTCTTTAGCTTCCTCGAAGTCCATATAGCCGTATCCAATGATTATCACGATATCGCCAACGGCTACTTTTCTAGCTGCAGGGCCGTTTAAACAAATAGTTCCAGATCCTCTATCGCCAGGGATTACATATGTTTCTAAGCGTTCTCCATTGTTTATATTCACGATTTGAACTCGCTCGCCCTCTATAATGTCAGCGGCTTCCATTAGAGCCAAGTCTATAGTGATACTTCCCACATAATTTAGTTCGGCTTGAGTTACTGTAACTCTGTGAATTTTAGATTTTACTGCTTGTATCTTCATAGGCGCAAAAATAGTAGAATATGCTTAGTGGATTTCATAGTATATAGTTAGAGATGTTAGCGCTCATAAAACAAAAAGCATAGGACTAGTTTTATTTCTCTTCTGCGTTTAATAGCGTGCTATTCCTCAGGGCATTTAACCTCATCTGTACAGTTGATTAATAGCTTAATTTCTCTCTTGCCTGAAGCAGATTCTGAAAATGAAAAGATTATTTCGAAGTGTCTAAAATATCAGCAGCTCTCTCTATTTCTGAGTAAAACTCTTCCCCGAATTTTCTGATAAGCGGCTCTTTTAAAAATTTATATACAGGGACATCTAATCGAGCCCCGCAGTCACAGGCAGGCGCACAGATCCCCCACTTGTGGTAGTTTAAAGCGGTATGAGTTTTAAGTTTGGTTAGACGAATAGGATACAAATGACAACTGATGGGCTTCATCCATTCTGACTCACCGTTTCTGTATGCAGTATCATAGCTGCACTTAGCTGTTCCTGACTTATCGTAATGCACATAAGCACATTCTTCAGTTCCTTTTAAAGGCGTTTCTAATTCTCCATCTTCTCCGATGGAAAAAAACCCCTTTGTTTCAATGACTTTTATGTTTTCGGTAGACATGTATTTTTTAGCAGCACCGAAGTTTTTTTCAAGTAGTTCTAACTCACTCTCTTCTAAAGGAGCTCCGCCATTTCCTTCTACACAGCAAGCACCTTTACATGCCGTTAAATCGCAAACGAATTTTTTGTCGAATACATCCATTGAGATTAGCTTGTTGTCTATTTCTACCATTTCTTTTTCTACCCTTTTAAAAATTCTAAAAACTCATTTAACCTTCTCTCTGCAATTTCGTCCTCCACTTTGTTTTTTAGTGTCATTATTCTTTTTTTCTCATTACCAGCAGGATGTGATTTAAATTAATGATTTTACTTCTATAAATTCTGAAATTTTTGAAGCTTTTAGTCACTCTAGGATACGTTTTAAATCTCTAGAGATAATGAACTCTTTTTGCCTTCTAGAAACAGCCTTGAATAAGCTCCCTCTGCAGAAACATATAAGTTGGAATCAGACAATAGTGATTCAGAGCCTATATTCAATCTGCCGCTACACGTGTTTTTCATCATTTCAGTCTCGCCAGAACAAAGTTAGAGATTATCAACTGATTATAATTTATAGGAGTACTTTTACTTTTCTAAATGAGTAAGAAAGAGGCTATAGAATATCTCAGGAAGCTAACTTTTCACAAGCTGTTAAATATGATTAAGCTTTGGCTTAGTTTTTATTGTTCTAAGCTTATGTCTAAACCAACTATTTGGGGAATGCCTACTTCATTAACCATAGAACCAACTACAGCTTGCAATTTGGGTTGTCCTGAGTGTCCGTCAGGGCTAAAAATATTTTCTAGGCCCACGGGAAGTTTAAAGCAGAATACTTTAGAAACGACCTTGAGGGGTTTAGACAAGTACCTCACGTACATAAATTTTTATTTTCAAGGTGAGCCATACATTCATAAAGATTTTTTAAACCTAGTCAAATTGGCGAGTGAAAAAGGTATTTTCACCTCTACAAGTACTAATGGTCATTTTTTGTCAGAGGATAATGCCCGAAAAACCGTAGAGTCAGGATTGGATAAGTTAATAATCTCATTAGATGGGACTACCCAAGACACATACGAGTCATATAGAATAAACGGGAGGTTGGATAAAGTTTTGGAAGGAACAAGAAATATTATCAAGGCCAAAAAACAGTTAAACTCTAAATCGCCACTAGTCGTTTTCCAGTTTTTAGTAGTTAAACCAAATGAGCACCAAATAGATGATGCTAAAACTCTTGCTGAAAAAGAAGGTGTAGACTTTATTACCTTTAAAACAGCTCAGCTTTATGATTTTAAAAACGGAAATGAGCTTATGCCTGAAAATGGGGTGTATTCTAGGTACAGAAAGAAAAAAGACGGCACTTATGCAATTAAAAATAAACTAGAAAACCAGTGTTGGAGAATGTGGAGAGGTAGCGTGGTAACTTGGGATGGAAAGATTGTCCCATGCTGTTTTGATAAAGACGCTACTCATGCCATGGGTAATGTGAACGAATTATCGTTTAAAGAAGTGTGGTTAGGAAGTCAGTATAACGCGTTTAGAAAAGGGGTGTTAAAAGGAAGAAGTACTATAGAGATTTGTCAGAATTGTTCCGAAGGAACTAAAGTTTGGAGCTGATAATGATAGGGTTAGGGTGTTTTCTATAGCTTGCCCCAAGATTTTGGATGTGAGGTTCGTATTTATAGCAAGACATTTCAAATCACTTAAAAAAAATTATGAATATTTTAAAATATTGTGCCATCATCACCATTAGTTTTCTCTTTCTAAATAAAGCAAGCGCTAATGTGGATTTAACGATTGAATCTCTCACTACTCAAAATGAGTACTTTACTACCATATCTGGTGTTGAGTACTTACAAGGGACATTGGAAATAGGGATTACAACTGATGAAGATATTATTTATGTAGGGATGGGTATTACTCATTATTATAATATGGGCTTAAATGTGCCATATGGTGGTTTAGTGGAGCAATATGACTTTTCCATGTCAGCACTTTCAGGGGCAACTTTATATGGCCATCATAATATGTTCCCAGCCCAATACTATATACCTGCTGGTACCACTGATGAAACTCTTATGTATATTCCTATTCTAATTTCTGTAAATAACGATGAAGAGTTTTGTATACAGTATCCCGATTTTAGAGACCCTGAAGGAAATTCATTAATTGTAAATCTAGGCGATGAATCTTGCGTTTCAATTGATGAGCTTACCGGTTTTGATTCTATTGAAGAAGTTTTTGGATGCACTGATTCCTTAGCCTCTAATTATAATCCCGCGGCCACTGATGACGACAGTACGTGTGAATACACGAATGTCATTGAATGCGATTGTGTTTCGGATGAAGTGGTTTGCGTCTTGACCGACTTTGGACAGATAATCACGGTGCCATGGTGTTTGGTCGAGTGTGGAACATATACGACTTGGGATCCAATCACTTTTGAAATTATAGAACCCATAATTGTCGACTGTGAAGAGTTAGTATTTGGCTGCACAGACTCAAACGCACTTAATTATGACGAAACTGCTACAAATAATGATGGTTCATGTGAATATGATGCTTGTGATTGTGATTGGGAATCTGAAGAATTCTTATGCATAAGTTGGTATGATGCAGTTTTTGAAATTCATGCTTGTGAATTAGAGTGTGGATTTTGGGATTTAGATGCTGAGGGAAAAGCAATAGTGGATTGTGATGAAGTAGTTTTTGGTTGTATGGACTCAAACGCACTCAACTATGACGATAGCGCCACAGTTAACGATGGTTCATGCGTGTATAGTGAGGATGAAGAGGATAACAATTTTACTTGTGCTTTAAATGAGGTTACTATTCAATTTGAGCTTGGTTCATGGCCAAATGAGGTTTCATGGTCAATTACAGATGATGAAGGGATATTTGCTGAGGGAAGCGCGAACGACGAGCCGTCTTATGTATGTCTTCCAGATGGATGCTATACTCTATTAATGAATGATTCTTGGAATGATGGATGGTCTGGAAATATAATTTCACTTAGTAATTCTAATGGAGTTTTTCTTGAAGCGACCTTATCAGATGGGGGTTCTGGTTTTGAGTCCTTCGCATTAAATTCAGAGTGTGAAGGTTTGATTTATGGATGTTCAGATTTATATGCAACAAATTATAATCCTGAGGCAAATATGAATGACGGTTCTTGTGAATACGGAAATGCAAACGGAGCGTTTGATTCTGTTTTTGCAGATGAGTTATTTAATCTATTTGAAGAATTCTCAGGTGGGGGACAATTCAATGAAGATAACTTCCAGGATATTTTTGATGTCTTAATTAATCTTGTCTGTTTCCCTAATCCAGTTGAGGAAGGAGGCATGATTGAAGTGGTTGTTGATAGCAATACTGAGGCTAACTCTCTCATACAGATTTTTAATAGCCTTGGACAAGTTGTCTACAGTAAAGATGAAAATCTTCTCTCGGGAAAAAACAGATTCCAAGTGGATGTTGAAAATTTAGAGGCGGGAATATATATTACCACAATAAGCTCATCCGGTTCAACAGTTTCAGAGAGATTCGTTAAGAATTAGTACCATTAGATTATTAATGAAAAGCGGAAGCATAAGTTTCCGCTTTTTTTGAATTTATTTTAAGTTTTTCACCGCGATTTGTAAATTTGTGAAGGCTGCTTTTCATCCTTGACTTTTAGTATTAAAAATTGATTCAATACGATAAAGAGCTTATAAAGAAGTGTCTTAAAAAAGACAGAAAAGCACAAAACGAGCTTTACCAGTCATGCTACAATTTCATGATGGCCATTTGCTGGAGGTATGCTAAAAACAACGAAGAGGCCATAGAATTTTTGAATGCAGGTTTTTTAAAAGCGTTAATTAACTTGAAAAAATATAAAACTAAAGTACCTTTTGAGCTCTGGTTAAGGAAAGTTGTTATTAATGAAGTAATTGATCAAATCAGGAAGGAAAAAAATTATAAGGCAAAGATTGAAATTAGAGAAGTCGAAGAATTGCCAAATTACCAACTTGCCCCTGTATTAAATTCCATGCAACAGGATAAAATTGATTGGATAAAAGACAAAGCCAAAGATTTACCAAACGTAACAGGAAGAGTATTTAATATGTACGCGTTTGATGGATATAAACACCAAGAAATAGCGAGGATGCTAAATATTTCTGAAGGTACAAGCCAGTGGCATTACTCCATTGCAAAGCAGAAACTTAGAGAATGGGCAGAAAAAAAAGAAGCATAAGATTTGAATTTTGAAGATTTACATAACGATTTAAACAGTTTCCCTGAAGAACTGAATTTCTCCGATGCTAGATGGGAAGAAGCACTGAGTGTAATAAAAGCTCATGAAGCTAAGCGAAGAAGAGTAGCTTGGGGAGGGGCTTTTTCTGCATTGGCAGTGCTTATTGTCATCTCTTTTTTGGCGGTGCAACAGAATAGTGAAGTTACAAGTGAATTCACTCCTAGGAAAGAAGTTCAGAGTTTAGATTCTCGTGTGAAAACAGAGGTAAAAACAACTTCAACATCAAAAGAATTAATTCGAAATCCAGAAAACGAAGATTTCAAGTTGCATTCTAATAAATTGTCAGAGAAGAACAACATTAAAATTGAAAATTCTAATAGCAGAACTTCTACCCTTGATGTGTTAGAAGAGAATTTGGAAACACTATTAACCAAGAAAATTACTTTAAACAATCCTGTTTATCCAGTTCAGAATAGAAAAATCGATGCCGCTGGTGAGACTGAAAAACGTGATTTTTACGATCCAAATGTGTTAAAAGTTAAAGGACTTAGTCAAGATTTGTCAAACATTTTATGCTTAGCCCCCCTTACAAAAACATTTTCATTATTAAAAATGAGCCATGGACAAGCGATTTTGAAAGGAGATAGGATCTCCATTGGAAAAAAGGGCTTTAAAATGCAGTCTAAATTTTTAGCATTGAAGGCTCTTGTAAGTCCTTGGGCAGAGTTCGGAAGAAGTAATAAGCTTGGAAAATTGAGTCCTACGTATGGAATAGATTACCAATACCCTTTAACCCGAAATGTTTCTGTAAGCGCATCAGTGGAGTATTCGTCAATTGAAAATATAGATTTACCTGTCAGCTCCGCACAAACAGTTTATGGACTGGGATTTGAGTCAAACGTTACAACGGTTCACACCAAAAAAATCCACTTGATTAATGTGCCACTTAATCTTGTTTTTAGACCTATTCCTAGAGTACAATTGAGCAGTGGTTTAGGTCTTTCATATCTTCTAACAGCGAGCAACAATCTAGAAGAGCATCTAGTGAAAAACAATTCTAGTACTATACTCAGCTCTAGCGGGGGAAAAGGATATATTACCTCCTTTAACAGGCTAATGGTGTATTCGAGAGTAGGAATAAATTATTGGTTTTCTGAACGAAACAGTTTGCAAGTTGGTTTGCAATATGGCTTGTCTGATTTCAGTTCAGATGATGCTTTCAAATCCAATGAAAAGGATAAGAACAGTAAAATGAATATAGGATTATCTAGAGCAATAAAATGAGGATACGATTAGCACATATATTTCTTGGAGGTTTGATTTTGGCTTCTTGTCAGGTGAATGAATTACCAGAGGATGAGTTTTCCGAAGTTGCTTTCTACATGAATGGGAGTATGGATGGGGAAGAATTTGATTTATCAGCGGGGCCGGATGGGATAGTTGTAAATCCTGAGTCCAGTTTAATAATAGATGAGTTACCTGAGTTTTCCACTGAGTTTGCGTCTTTCGGGTGTGATGCTTGCTTAGAGAACTTTACGCTCAACATAACAGGGGCAGAGATTTATTCACCCGAAGCTTTGTTGTCTGATTTGCTCTCCCTTGATTTATATCAAGTCATTTCTTTAAATCCTCAAGAGGCAAACAATGCAAATTTTACTGTAAATAGTACTGATTCTCCTCAAGGAAATTTGAACATTGTGAATTACGAAACGAACGAACCTGTAGAACTGTTGAATCAATCAAACTTTTATGCAGATGAAGGGAATTATCGTTTGGAATGGGAATATATTCCTGTGCCCTTTGGACCTGGCTATTGTTCTTATCATAGTGATTTTTATGTTAACGAATTCCAAGAAATCTGCCATGAGCCCGCTATATTATCTTTTTTTAACGATACGATAACCGTACAATTGTCTGAAGGCTTTGGTGCGCGAAATGTTACGGTAGATAATGATGGTGTAATGTTTCCTGTCTCTCCGGGAAGTGAAGCGACGATTAATGTCGCTGACTATGTCCAGACAGGTCCCCCCTTTTTTCCAATTTCCATTGAAAGTGTCAATCCTTCAGAATGTACTCATTTTGAAAATTACATATTTTTGTATCCACCAGATCCTGAAGGGTTATGGGTGCCAGTATTTGATTTTGAAGAATTCAATTCTCCGAATCTTGTTTACCCACAAAGCGTATCATTGAGTTATACAAGTCCAAGTGGAGTGGAATTTTCCTCCACTTTTGATGAGGATTCCGATTGGTTTTCCGTCGATCAAATTGAAGAATCTAACCTTAATAACGTTTATATTGTGAGCATTAGCTGTAATGTCAAATTACAAAGCACAGACGAACCAAATGAGATAATCTTTTTTGAATCTTCTGATTCGTCAATCCCATTACATTTTGAGTAAATAGGCGTTCTTAAACAGTTCCAAAATAGGGAATACCTATATTCGCCATTCATGGAGCGTAAAGAAGCAGACATACGAAAATCACTTTCATGGAGGAAGATGATTCTGCCTCTGGTTTTAGGGTTAAGCGCAGCTATGTATCTATTAATTAGCTCACTAGGAGAGCAGCGATTTTTTAAAGTAACACAGGGAGAGGGAAAGTATGAGTGGCATGATTCTAATGATAATGGAGTAGTAGACACCACGGTCCCTGCTGAATTTGTAGTTACTGAATCTGGAGATTATGTGTTCGACTCAGTACAAAGTATGATCCTCCAAATTGACTGGAACTCATCCGTTTTTTTCTGTCTGTTTTTGGCACTTTTCACTGCTTTTCTTAGAGACTTTGGATATATGTACAGGATTAGGGTTCTTACAGATAAATTTTTCAGCTGGAAAGAAGCCTTTCAGGTTATTATGTTATGGGAATTCTCTTCTGCCTTAACACCAAGTGTAGTAGGCGGTAGCGGAGTCGCTATATTTATTATGAATAGAGAAGGACTTTCTCTAGGAAAAAGTACCGCTACCATGTTTGTTACAGCTCTTATGGATGAGCTTTTCTACATAATTATGGTACCGTTAGTGCTTTTATTGGCAGGAGGGGCCAGTTTATTTCCTGATAGTGTTTTCGGATATGAAGGGGTTTATATTACTAATGTCTTTTGGCTAGGTTATGGCTTTTTATGTCTCCTTACTTTAGTGATTACACTTTCATTATTTTTCTTTCCCCAAGGCTTTAAACAAATTTTGATAAACATCTTTTCGTGGAAACCTTTAAGAAGATGGATAAGGCATGTAGTTAGACTGGGAAATGATGTAATTATCAGTTCTGAGGAATTAAAACGAAAAAAGTTTAGTTTTTGG
>CESU01225935.1_pt1 | contig 12520 bp, 10 predicted proteins | sample 531141 | NCBI WGS metagenome assembly CESU01 (sample SAMEA2621401, study PRJEB7988) | marine metagenome | isolation source: saline water (ENVO:00002010), including
ATCTCTTCAGTGTTAAGCAAAGGAATTTCTATTCTTTTTTTACTTTTAGTTAAGTGCTGAGAAATATAATTCTGAGCCGTTGACAGCGGTTCTTCATCTGCAGTGCAATAGGTAACTCTTCCTATTCTTTTAAACTCAATGAGCCCAGCATTAGCTAAAATCTTTAAGTGTTTGGTAATTCCCTGACGAGTTATTTTAAATTCCTTAGAAACCGAGGAGATAGATTCTTTTCTTTCGCTTTTTAAAACTAAATCGAAGATGGATCTTCGGGTAGAATCAGAGATTGCTTTAAGTACAGCTGTTAATCTTTTTTTTTCTTTAGGTTTCATTCGATTTTCTCAACGTTGCCATGAGTTTTAGAACGGCAGCTAACTAGTTGCAATAATAAAGATAAGTACTCATTTTATTAGACTATTACAGCCTAAAGCAATAAACAAGTTTTTCACATACAGGATTTAATGGGTAATTCTGATTGGCTTAGTGGCTCCTAACATGGAATCATTGGCTGCTGTGGAAAAAGTGAAGCATTCCACTTTCCTATAATCTGAGCTTATCGTAAAGTCCGCCCATAGATTGAGGGCTAAGAAACAGCTAGCATTCAGTGCGACTATTGGCTATTATCAAGTGATTAAATCAGAACAACTGAACCTATTAATTCTCTAGTTTTACTTTCTCTATGAATAAGAATAAAAAAAGCAGAAAAGGATTCAAATTTCAGCCGTATGAGTTGCCAAATCATTCGAATTTCGATAAGTTGTTTGACGTGTTTAAAGAACTCATCACGCATACTTCCGGAGAATTGGATGAGGCTATAGAATGGCTTGATGCATTAGACAAAGAATATAAGATTTCTGATGACGACTACTCTATGGATGACTTTTTAGAAGATCTAAAGAAAAGAGGCTATATAAGAGATGAGATCAAGCCGGATGGAAAAGGAGGGATGGCTATTACAGCTAAAACTGAAAGAGCCATAAGAAAAGGAGCGCTAGAACAGATCTTCGGAAAGATTAAAAAGAAAGGAGCAGGTGCACATAAAACCAATAAGGCCGGTCAGGGAGATGAGTTTACTGGAGACTTGAGAGAGTATCAGTTTGGAGATTCATTAGATAAAATTTCGATTACAGAGAGCTTAAAGAATGCTCAAATAAATAATGGAATAGGTGATTTCTCACTCACTGAAAACGATTTAGTAGTTGAAGACACGCAGCACAAAGCTCAGATGAGCACTGTGCTCATGATAGATATTAGTCACAGCATGATCCTTTATGGAGAAGATAGGATAACTCCAGCTAAAAAGGTAGCTATGGCGCTTGCGGAGCTAATTACTACTCGATATCCTAAGGACACGTTAGATGTACTTGTATTTGGGAATGATGCGTGGACTATTTCTATAAAGGATTTGCCATATTTAAAGGTAGGCCCTTACCATACAAATACTGTGGCTGGTCTTCAGTTAGCTATGGATTTGCTGCGCAGAAAAAGAAATACCAATAAGCAAATATTTATGATTACCGACGGGAAGCCATCTTGTTTAAAAATGCCTGATGGAACGTATTACAAAAACAGCAATGGCTTAGATAGGTTTATAGTTGAAAAATGCTACAATATGGCTGCTCAAGCCCGTAAGCTTCATATTCCTATAACGACGTTTATGATAGCCCAAGATCCATACTTACAAAGTTTCGTGGAGAATTTCACCGCCTCTAATAAGGGAAAAGCCTTTTTTACAGGGCTCCAAGGGTTAGGAGAGATGATATTCCACGATTATGAAACTAACAGAAAAAAGAGAATTAGATAAATGAATATCGATATTAAAACCTTAGGAGAGTTAAAGAAGGCAGGCTATACCTCCAAGTCCATAAAAGAAGAGCTTAGAGATAATTTAATAGTCAAATTACAGAACGCAGAAGAGACTTTTGCGGGGATTCACGGGTATGAAAATACGGTTGTACCAGAACTTGAGAGAGCGATACTTTCTAAGCACAATATCAACTTGTTAGGGTTGAGAGGTCAAGGAAAAACTAGAATGGCCAGGCTAATGCTAAATTTGCTGGACGAATATATTCCTGTGGTGAAAGGATCGGAAATTAATGATGATCCTTTTAATCCTATTAGTTTACTGGCTAAAGAGGCTATTGCTGCGCAGGGTGATGACACTATGATAACATGGCTTCATCGTTCAGATCGATTCTTCGAGAAACTAGCCACTCCAGATGTAACGGTTTCTGACTTGATAGGAGATATAGACCCCATCAAAGCGGCTAACATGAAGCTAAGTTATGCCGATGAGCGTGTGCTCCACTTCGGAATGATTCCTAGAGCGAATAGATGCATTTTCGTAATTAACGAATTACCAGATTTACAAGCGAGAATACAGGTTTCACTGTTTAACATATTGGAAGAGGGAGATATTCAGATTAGAGGGTTTAAACTAAGAATGCCCTTAGATTTACAGTTTATATTCACGGCTAATCCAGAAGATTACACTAATAGAGGTAGCATAGTTACGCCGCTAAAGGATAGAATAGGTTCTCAGATATTGACTCATTATCCAGAGGATATAGAAGTAGCCAGAACGATAACAGCGCAAGAATCTTCCAAAAAAGAAGACCGAATAATTAAAGTCCATGTGCCAGATATAGCGATGGATTTACTGGAGCAGATAGGTTTCGAGGCGAGAGGAAGTGAGTTTATAGATCACAAGAGTGGTATATCGGCTAGAATGAGTATTACAGCTTATGAAAACTTACTCAGTACAGCAGAAAGAAGAGCGTTACTTAATGGAGAAAAGGAAACCAGTGTTCGTTTTTCAGATATGGCTGGGATGATCCCGTCCATTACAGGAAAGGTTGAGTTGGTTTATGAGGGTGAGCAAGAAGGATCAGAGTACGTGGCATATAGGCTCATAGGAGAGGCTGCTAAAACATTATTCCCTGAGTACTTTCCTAAGATAGAGAAACTAGAGAAGGAAGATGAGGCTACTGCTTATGATGGTATTTTAAACTGGTTCTTCGAAGAGTCTAATTTTGAACTGCTGGATGAAAGTACGAATGCGGACTATGAAGGAAATTTAGATAAAATTAAGCCGCTGGATGAGTTGGTTAGAAACTCGCTTGCTGAGCTTAAAGCAGAGGATGCTAATTTCTTTAAGGAGTTTGTGCTCTGGAGTTTAGTAGAGTTTGATAAGTTGTCCAAAAAACGCTACACAGATGGATTTACATTCAACGATAAGTATAACGAGTATATTTCAGGCTTGAATTAAATATTTTTTTGTTGTGTAAATCGTTCGGCTTTCAGCCAATACATAATAAGTAGGCGGTTTTGAAAAAGATTGAGCAGCTTTTATGTAACTTTAGGAATATTCGTTATTAAAAAAACTTCATTAAGAGGAGATTTTAAATCACCCATTAATGAAGCTCTATTTTTTAAGTACGCAAACTATCTCGAGATACCGTATTTGATAGTCTATCCAACTATGATTAACTATTCTGTAACCATTTTTTTCTCAGAACTACCGTCGTCGTACATTTCTATAATAATACCGCGATAATCCGCTTTTATTTCTCTGCCTAAAACATCTGTTATTTTTACTAGCCTTCTAAGATTTGGATTAGAAGAGATCTCACCAACAGATACTTGATTATCACATGAGCTGTCAAAGAAATTCCATATTTCCCTACTAGAGTCAATATCCATATTTCCAAATGCTCCTGGCCAGTCATGCCCACCACCATTAACGGTATAAAGCCAAACCTGAAGACAATCATCTAGTTGACCATACTTCTCTATTGATACAGTACTTCCGTCTCCCTGGTCTATGTTGGGAGCGTCATATTCTTCGAGTAATACTAAACCTTGATTGGTGACTAGGTAATCTATAGCATCTGGTATGCTAGGGTAGGCGCCCCAGTCATCATTGTTATTAGGGTCTCCCTCATAATACGTGACGTTATCATTTGTTCCATGAATCTCTAAAACAGAAACTGGATAGGGAAGTGTACATTCATCCATAATGCTCTGCTTGAAAAATCCGGCTACTGGAGCTACTGCGCTAAAGGTGTCACCAGCTTCGCAAGCTAGTAAATAACAGAAATCTCCTCCGTTAGAAAGGCCTGTGCAGTATACTCTTTCAGGGTTTAAGGAATTATTAGATTGTAAATAGGTATTCAAATCTAGTAAAAATGCCACATCATCTACCGTTTCGTTATTCTGAAAATCATAATCTACATTAAAGAATGTATTTCCAAATGAGTCTTCTATTCCCTGAGGGTAACACACAGCAAATCCAAATTCATCTGCAACTTCATTAAACCTAGAGTAATCCATAATTCCTTCGGCAGAACCGGTATATCCATGACATACAAATACTATAGGACAGTTATCAGGAGCATCACTAGGATGGTAATAAATATAATCTCTTTCTATACCGCCACTTGTCAGTGTCCCTGAGTCAGAGACGGTAATATTAATAGTTTGACTATCATTCCCTGAGTTGTCGTCAGAAATTCCTTCATTCACATTTACGATGCTCACAGTTACTTCATAACTACCAGAAGAAGGGATCAATAATTCTTCTTGGAATTCGAAAGTATAGCTTTCTAAAGATGCTAAGTTAATGCCCGAGAAAACTTCACTAAACTCAGTAGTTCCAGCTTGCCATGAAAGTTCGAATGAGGTAATGTTTTCTGCCCCTAGATTAGTTACTATACCTGTCACAGCTTGCGAGATTCCGGGATTTACTTCCGTATCTAAAGTGAGGTTAGAAATAGCCAGGTCTATACCTTCTGGTTCGAAAACCATCACATTATCTAATGCCCAGCCAAATAACCACCCACCATCATCATCGTATCTAAAAGCGACTAAGACATTGTCATTCCCTGATAAGCTTGAAAGATTTACATTTCGAGTACCCCACTCGCCTTCTACCGAACCATAAATTTCTTCTAAAATTTGCCAGGTTTGTCCGTTATCTATGGAGTATTCAATAAAGGCGTTTTCGAAAGCGCCATCTAAATTACCCTCATCATAATAGTTATCAAATGTTAATGATACTGAGGTGGAGCCAGAAAGGTCTAATGGTGCCATGATTAAATAATCCATGCCCTTATCGCAGTCACATTCATCATCATTAGTGGCTATAATATTTCCGTGGTTCGCGATATCCCAATATTGACTTTCCAATTGGTTCGCTGTGCCTAGAAGCCATCCTCCATCAGAGGCATTGGTTTGTTGGCTCCATCCGTCAGGTAAGTCACCGCTTTCGAAGTCTTCGGAGATAAGAATGTTCTGTCCAATAGAGAAAACAGAAAGAAGGAGAATGGCGAATAGGATTGAATAATTCTTCATGAAAATAAGAGGTTGATTGAGTTTAAAAGTTATTTATATGCAGTCAAAAAATAGAAGTAAGACTTGAGTCCTTAAAAAGAAGAGGTGTAATTTACGAAAACTGCTATTTTTTTTGACAAATTATAATAAATTAGTTATTCACCAAGACTTAAAATCTCACTCTCATATAGAACCAAAAAAAACATAAGAAACATTGAGATATCAAAGATGTGAGGTTGATTTACGTGTAGCTAATACACGGTCTTTGCCTGTGATAGACAATTAGCCTTGTTTAAGGTTTGTTTTTGATTGCCAATGTTATATTATTGAACAATGAATAGGACGAAAATTATAGGTACAGGAAGTTATATTCCCTCAGTCAAGCAAAAAAATTCAGATTTTCATACGCACAAATTTTACACTGCTAGCCAGGAGTTAATAGATGGGGATTCTGAAGTTATTACTGATAAATTTGAGCAGATAACAGGTATAAGTGAGAGAAGATATATTTCTAAAGATCAAAGCTCATCTTCTATATCTACTGTAGCAGCTGAGAGAGCGATTAAAGATTCAGGAATAGACCCAGAAACCATTGACCAAATCATCTTCGCACAAAATTTTGGTGATGTTATTAAGCATACTATTCAGACTGATGCAGTTCCTGCACTGGCATCCAGAGTGAAGCATAATCTGAGAATAAAGAATCCTAGATGTGTGGCTTATGATATTCTTTTCGGATGTCCTGGCTGGGTGCAAGGAGTAATTCAAGCAGATGCTTTCGGTAGAGCAGGTATGGCTAAAACATCTTTAGTCATAGGAGGGGAGACTCTATCTAGAGTATTGGACATGCATGATAGAGATAGCATGATATTCGCAGACGGAGCTGGGGCGGCTGTAGTGAGGTATGAGGATAGTTCTGCTGATAGCGGTAGCGGTATACTCTCTGTGGCGAGTCTATCTCACACTCTAGACGAAGCGTTTTACATTCATTTAGGCAAATCTAATTTCCCGGAATCTGATCCGAGAATTCGATACATTAAGATGCATGGCCGTAAAGTATATGAATATGCGCTTACTCATGTGCCAGTGGCCATGAAGGAATGCTTAGATGATGCTGAAATAGCTATATCTGACTTAAAAAAAATATTCATCCATCAGGCCAATGAAAAGTTAGATATGGCCGTAATAAAACGTTTTTATAAGCAATACGGGATTAGAGAGGTTCCATTAAATATCATGCCTATGAACGTTCATGAATTAGGGAATAGTTCTGTAGCCACGGTTCCTACGCTATTAGATCAAGTAAGAAATGGAGATTTTCCAGAACATATATTGAATAAAGGTGATGTGATCATGTTTGCTTCAGTAGGTGCAGGGATGAATATCAATGCAATGACTTACAGGGTTTAATCAGTAAAACCGTTAGCACTCCTAAAGATATTCCGTTACACTACAACTTAAAATTACTTCGTGGAAGCTCAGTATACAATCCTGAAAAAGTCTGTTCAATAGTCACGATAGAAATTTATTTATCCATTAGGTTTGTACAACCATGAAAAATCTCCTCACCCTAAAATTTGGGAAAAGTGTATTTAAATTCGGATTAGGTTCTGTAGTGGCTACAGTAGTGGACTTGCTGCTGTTCGTTTTTGTTTTTAGTCTCATCTTGAGTCCTTTCTATGCTTATTTAGCGGCAGCAGCTATTGGGATTTCCGTTAATTTCTTAATACAGAAGATGTTCATCTTTGAAATGAAGAAATCGGTGTATTCTACATTTTTACTTTCTGTATCCGCATCTATAATTACTACGCTTATAGGCGCATTTTTAATAGAGGAGTTTGTGCAATGGTCTATTCTAACAGAGAACTTGGAAGAAATTCAAGTAAAAACGTTGGCGTACATTCTGGCAACAGGAATTCGCTTTTTTCTCAACTTCTTCAGTAAAAAGTATATTTTCGAAAGGAAATTTATTTAATCTATCCGTATCAACTGTAAGTCTGCATTGCCAAAAGCACGCATATGAAAAAGGGTATCACCAGCTATTTTTCTAGCCAGATGTCCAGAATAACCCAGGTAGTATCCGCTTCCATGATCTTCATCTGTAAACTTTAGCACATTACCCGTTTCTAGAAAATAGTAGTAAGGAATCTGGAAAGGAATATCTGGTGGAATTTCTATAGTCACTTTCTCTTCTATTCCAAACATAGCCAAATCCGGGTGCAGCTTCATGTGAGTTCCTAAGAAAGTAATAGGTTCACCATGAGATAATAGAACAAGCTCTTTGGCGACTTCTCTGTATGGGTTTCCTGTATTTATTTTCTCCTGAGTGATCGGCAGTGCTATGAGGTTAAAGCTGAGTCGTAGTAAAAACAACCCTAAAATAAACGTCCACACAAAGTTTATAGATCTCGAATTTTTAAAAGTGACATATGCTGAAACGACGACCAAAATACCCACTAAAAAAATGAATGGATAACTTAGAACAGCATCTGTTTTAATAAATAAAACTGAAGCATGCCCTAAACCTCCTAATGCCAGGAGTGAAGCACAAATCAGCCCTACCGCTCTAATCCCTTTTTTAGAGAAGGAGAGGCCTTCATTCAGGCAAAACACAGCCACTGTGCATATAAACGGAAGGAGCATGTATAAGTACCTATCTCTCACATCGGAAGAAACCCAGTATAACAGAAAGTTAGCTACTATAAATAGTACACAGAACTTAAGAAACGGATTAGCCCAAAGTTTACTCCTAAGCTCTTTTTTTAACAGAATGACTAATCCTAAAGACCATGGAAGTGCTATGTGAATAAGCTTTAAGGGATTCGATAAAAATGTAATTAGCGTTCCGCTTATTCCATCTTCATTAACACTTTTTTGAGAGGCTTGGTCAAATAGATTGGCCAGATAATGACCTACATTATTGGATATGCTATAGGTGTAAAAGTAACTGCCTAAGATGGCAAACAAGACTGCTATTCCTAAGAAATGTCTCCAACTAAATAAGAGTCTGAATTTCTTAATGGCTATGCACCAAACAATTAAAGTAATGGCCTGAAACGCGAAGGATGGAAGCCCTTTGGTGAGAACGCCAGCTGAGCATAAGAGGTATGAGACCACAAACATCGCAGTATACTTTTCTTTGGTAGAAAAATGGAATATTGCTAGCCCTTGCAACGCTACGATTAAGGCATATAGCAAGTCAATCTCCGCCGTGTTTACTGCGCCATAAAAAAGAAGGTTAAACGCGCTTAAAAACCCCAGTGCTGAGAGCAGTGCTAGTTCTCTGGCCAAATAGTTCTTAGAAATCCTAAACCATAAAAAGCCCAAAAGCAAAAAGGAAATAGCTCCTGGTAAACGTGCTATGGTATCTCCATAATTCCCTGTAAGCTTCATTAAACCTGCAGTAATCCAAGTGGAAAGTGGAGGTTTGTTGTAATACGTTTCACCGTTGAGTTTAAGGGCCACAGCATCTGCACTCTGAACCATTTCTACCGCTATCTCCGCTCTTCTAGGTTCCTCTGCTCTTAATTCTACCACATCCAAAAAACCCAACATAGCTATAGTTACAGCTGCTATTAAGCTTACTAAAACCCATTTACTAGGCAGCGTTAATTTGGTTAGTGACATCTCGCTAAATTAAGGATTAGCGGTTAACATCTCTGTTTTATGTAAGATTAGCATCTATGCGTTGCAGCGCGAAAACTTCTGCCTTAATTTGGTAGAAAATTTACGATTGATGAGAATTCCAGAAGAGGTGTTCAAGTTTCTGAAAAAAATAGCTAAGAACAATAATAAAGAATGGTTCTTAGAACATAAGTCCACTTTTGAGGATAGGCATAAAGAGTTCAAAGGGTTTTTAGCTTTAGTAAATGCAGAACTTATTAAAACCGATGAAATAGAAAGTCATAGAGCTTATAGAATATACAGAGATGTAAGGTTCTCGAAAGACAAAACACCTTACAAGTGTCATTTCAGTGGCTTTTATAAAAGAGGTTCGGCAGAAAAGAGAGGCGGTTACTTCGTCCATATTCAACCTGGTAATTCTTATGTAGGAGGAGGGTTTTACGGCCCAAATAAAGAGGACCTGCTCAGAATAAGACAGGAGTTCTCTGCGGATCCTAAAGAGATAAGAGAAGTTTTGGGGAATGAGGAATTCAAGAAAACTTTTGGTGTGCTGAGAGGAGAAGAAGTGAAAACAGCTCCTAGAGGTTTCGAGATAAAAGATCCAGCGATCGATCTAATTCGTAAAAAACAATTCTACGTGATGAGAGAGTTTACCGATGAAGAAGTTCTCTCCGGTGATTTTTTAAAGCAGGTAAATCACAGCTTTAAAATTATACGCCCATATTTCGATTATATGAGCTCAGTGCTGACCACAGATTTAAACGGGGAAAGCATTTTATAGCAACCGTTTCTGCTAATCTGGAGATTTAGCCAACAGCTACTAAGGTTTAGTCTAAAGTCAAAGAGAAAAACCTATTGATATTTGTGCCAGTTCATTTCGAATAAAATAGCAGTATTATTTTTTGATGAATCTCTTTCTTCCAATATTCTGGCTCTCTGCTAGTGTAACTATGTATGTTCCAGAAGCTAAAGTTGACACATCTATATTCTTTGTTATTGTTCCTTTTAAAATCAATTTCCCAGTGAAATCAGAAATAGAATAACTAGTGCTATTATTTGAATCAGTGTAAGAGATGCTAATTGCATTTTCAGATGGATTAGGATATATTTCAAAATCAAGGGTATTAATTTCATTAACAGATGTTAGGTTCGTTAGACCAGTAGTAATTCCATCACTTGCGGTGGTGTTATAACCTATATCATATAGGATAATTGTATCATTACTAGCTGCGACTTCTATTGAAATCCAACCTAAATGACTTTCTCCAGATATGTCTAGGTTCAGCCCAAGGTACTTTATTCCAACACCGGTGAATAGTCCGCCACCGCCAATGTCTGTTCCTAAAACAGCGTTTCCTGAACTGTAAGGATCCGTCACGTCAGTACCGAGGTTTAGGGCGTCAGGATAGCCAAAAGTGGAATTGTCCATTACTTGAGCGTTTCCGAGTGAAACTACTCTGGCGGCTGTTAAACTGCCAGATAACGGTAGAATCTCGAAAGTGTAATCGTCATTACTATCATTGTCAACGTCTATAGTAAATGATCCTGAAGAAATTGTGATTGTTTGATTAACAGGATAGCTGTTGATTTGTGATATTGCCTTATTTCCGACTAGGAAGAGTAAAGCAATAAATAAGAATGCAGTTTTTTTGAGTTGAGTTGTTATCGTTTTTTTCGTGTCTTTTATCATGGCCGTAAATTTATATGTTCGTTATCTAACACGTAGTTATTGAAACCAAAAGAGTGGTTGAATTTAAATTTATTTGAGTTTTGATGTAATCTATTGATTATGTGTGATTAAATTTAGAGGTTATAAGGTACGTTTAAATAATACTCGACTCATAATTAATATTATGTTAAGTAGAGTGCGGGAAACTGCCCTTTTACTATTAATTCTCTGTTCCTTACGTCACAAACCATCAAGTTTTACAACCTTATAATATGAAATATAGACTGGCTATAAAAATAAAATGAGCTAATAAATTATATTTTAACTATTGACGCACAACATTTTAAGTACAATTAGCAGAGATGACAACAGTAGTCTTTTCTGAAAGAATCTAAAGATTTACACAATTTACACTTAACAAAATCGATGTCTATTTGCTTTAACGTGAATATCAGTACTCTATATTTGGTCCAACTAAAAATTTATTTAATTATGAAAAAACAATGTTTACTTCTAATCTGTGCGATTAGTTTTGCTTTTCTTGGTAATAGCCAGGATTTGACGTCAAAAAAGGGAGAGTCAATGTTACCTGAAGCTGGAGATTATGCGCTAGGTTTTGATGCTGCACCTTTTTTAAACTATGTAGGTAACTTTTTGAATTCAGGAGCTACCTCTCCTACTGCTGACTTTATGACGGGGTATGATGCTTCTATAACAGGTAAGTATTTTACAGATGCGCAAAACGCGTACAGAGGATCTGTAAGAATCGGTTTAGGGAGCAATACCGATACTGATGCTGCCGGAAATGAGATGAAACAGTCTTATAATGCTGTTTCTATAGGTGCTGGTATGGAAAAAAGAAGAGGAACAACTCGTGTTCAAGGTTTTTATGGAGCTCAAGCAGGGATAAGCCTTGGAGGAAGTTCTATGACAAATGATTACGATGCAGCTTTAACAGCCGCTGATGCTCCAAGAATTACTGAAGCTAACGGTGGATCTTCTTTCGGTATTGGTGTAGGAGCCTTTGCAGGTGTAGAAATCTTTATTTTTCCTAAAACTTCAATCGGATTTGAATACGGATGGGGTCTAGGATTTAATTCTACTGGCGCAGGTGAATCTACTGTAGAAGCATGGGATGCAGCTACATCAGCAGCTGTCTCTACAACAACTGAGACTGGATCATCTAGTTCTTTTGGAATAGACACTAATAACGGTGGAGGAGCATTAAACCTTATATTCCACTTCTAGTAGAGTAAATTAATAATGAATTTAAAAGCCCATCTTACGATGGGCTTTTTTTATGGACCTATATTTAGGAATTAAATTAAGTACTAATGCTACCTTCTTGATGTTATCGTCTTTAATATTCGGTTGAGTCATCTCAACTTTCTCCAATTTACAAATATTTCAATAGATTTTTTTCTATAGATAGCTTAGGTGTCCCTTTTCCATTTTGTTATTACCTGTTTTCCTTTTGATAGTGTTGCGGCCAGTTTTTTGATCTCTAGTCTGGAGTTCTCTCCTTTTATATCTGAACGGGACGTTAAAGCTCAGTGAATATAGAGGATGACATTGGTATAAATATAGCCAGAGAACTAATTATTGGGCTTTCTCTGATTTCAAAGCTGGAGAAATGTTATTCGTAGAATGGGCTAGTTCAGTGTTTATAGTTATGCCCTTGAGCCTTTAAGAATAATTGACTTACTTCTTTAGATTGAAGATGATTCTATCCTCTTCAGTGCCGGGCATATCTTGGATATCGATAATCTTAATAGCCGCATGCAGCATGTTTAATGTGTCGTATCGAGTAATTAGAATATCGTCTATTTCTAGGTTAGAGATAGTTTGAAGAGGAACGCTGGCATCATAAGAACTCATAGCCATAGACTGTCTAGCAGC
>CESU01107117.1_pt1 | contig 12511 bp, 13 predicted proteins | sample 531141 | NCBI WGS metagenome assembly CESU01 (sample SAMEA2621401, study PRJEB7988) | marine metagenome | isolation source: saline water (ENVO:00002010), including
TTTGCATGAAATTTTTCAGAAAAACTATAGCCAAAATTTACCATTTCTCTAACTGTCTTTAAGGGATCAGCTACATTATTAAGATCAGCTGCTAGTAAAATAGCAAATGTTTTTGTATCTTCTTGAAAAGTTCCTGGGTTTAAGGCATTGGCAATTCTAAAAATTTCCTTATCACCATCTCCTTTATAAGAAAAGAATCCATGAATTAACTTAGCATTAGAGTTACTCATAAAACCAAATATTTGATCTAAATCAAATGGTGAGCTGTCTACAGAAATTAAGTTTAGGATTACTAATTCCTGATCATTAATAAATTCTTGTTCCTCAAAATCAAAGGATTTTTGTGATTCTTCTTTGATATCGTCAAATTCTTTTATTTCAAACGAGTCAGTAACAGGCTCTATTTTTACTTTCAATTCACCAGCATTAGATATTTTTCTAACAAATAAAAAGGCAATTATTAGGAATATTAATACCGAAAAACCTATTAGATATATATCAAGATTCGTTTGCATTTATACCTCAGCAAATTCTAGGGCTTGATTCACATCAACTGAAACCATTCTAGAAACCCCAGCCTCTTGCATAGTAACACCCATGAGATAATCACTTTTTTCCATTGAGACTTTGTTATGGGTAATAAAGATAAACTGAACAGTTTTTGACATTTCTTCAACCATATTAATAAACCTCAGTGTATTTAGATCATCTAAAGGCGCATCTACTTCATCTAAAATACAAAATGGTGCAGGATTTAGTTCAAATATTCCAAAAACCAAAGCCAGTGCAGTTAATGCTTTCTCACCACCTGATAATTGAGAAATAGATGAATTTTTCTTACCAGGAGGTCTGGCCATAATTACAACACCAGCATTTAACGCATCATCATCAGTTAAAGCTAGTTCTGCAAACCCTCCCCCAAATAGTTTTGTAAATACTTCTTTCATCCTTACATTAATTGCATCAAAACTGTCTTTAAATCTTGTTTTGGTTTCAGAATCAATTGTTTTGATAGCTCCAGAAAGTTTATCTAATGCTTCGGTTAAATCATTATATTGAATATCTAATTCTTCCTTTCTTTTTGACTCCTCTGCGATTTCTTCAGGTGCAGCAAGATTAATTGCTCCAAGTCTAATAATTTTTGCTTGAATATCGGCAAGTCTATCTTGTAAGTGATTAATATTCATTTCTTCATACTCCGAATAATCAATATCTTCAATATTCAGTCCTGAATCTTTTATCTTAGTATTTGCATTGTCTAAGTTAATCTCATAAGTCTTTAGTTCTAGCCGCACATTAGTAACTTTTTCATTTAAAGCTTTTAAATCAAGTTCGGATAATGATTTTTGATTCTCTAAATCTCTTAAACTTTCGTTGAATTTCGATTGCTTTTGTCTTATTTCAGTAAGAACAGATTCAGCACTTGAACTTTTTAAAACAAGATCAGACATGGTTGTTTGTATGATTTTTTTCTGAGATTTACTGTCTTCTATTAATTTCGTGAGTTCACCTTGTCTCTCTAGATACTCATCAGGCGAAGCTAGGTTGATAGACCCAAGATCTGCAATATTTTTTTGAACTTCATCTAAAGAGAGCTCTAAGCCTTTTAAGTCCATACCATCATAATTAGATGCATCTAAGTCAGAAATATGTATTTCTGCCTTTTTAAGAACTTCAGATGCATTCTGTAAATTAATTTCATAGGTTCTAAGGTCAAGCTTTAAATCACTTACTTCTTTCTCTAAAGACCTTAACTCATTTGATACAAATGATTTATTAGCATCTAACTCTCGAACTGAACTGTCAATTTCAGCTAAAGTATTTCTATGAGTCTCTAACTCTTCATCTATTGCTTTCTTTTGGTCATTTAATTCAGATAAGTTTTTAATTGCAATAACCTTATCGTTATTTGAAGATTTAATAATCTCTTCGACCTCATTTTGTCTAGCTGCATATTCTTTAGTGAAGGATTTAGATTGATCAGATGCAATCTTAAGAATGTTCATTAAAAGCTCTTTTAATTCAAGAATTTTTCTATTTATCAAGTTAGCATCAGATCCAAAACTCTTCAAGAGTTCAGTGATGCTATCTAAAAGATGAATTGCTTTTTCTTTTGGGCTCAAGTGATCATTATTTGCTTCCTTTTCAACAGCTCTCACATAATTATCTTTAGCCTTTTCTAAATCTATAGCAGATTGTGCTTCTACCTTTTCTAGGTTTAGAATATTGCCTTCTGAACTTGCAATATTGGCACCTATGGAGAAACTACTTTTTTGAAGATCTGATACCTTGTTACTGACGGTAGACTGATTATTTTTTGCAGAATCTATCCCTTCTTGCTTTGAATCTAATTCAAGTTGTTTAGAGTTTATAATTGCTTCTAATGGATTAATTTTACTAATAATCTTATCTTTCTTGTCCAGAGCTTCTAGAGCCTTAATAATTGATATATTTAGTCTTAATTCTTGCTCCTTAGGGCTCAGGTCTTTAAATACTGAATCTTTTTCTAAAGCTTTTTTATAGCTATCCTTTGCTCTCTCTAGTGCTTCTAAGTTTGATGCTTCTGTTTTAACAATGTTCTGAAGATCAGCTTCGTATTTTGCAATTTCTGCACCAACGCTATAAAAATTCTTCTGGGCATTCTCATATGCATCAACAACAGATTCATTTTGAGTACGATACTCATCGATTTGTGATTGTTTTGTATCAGTTTCTGCTTCTTTAATCTTGAGATCTCTTTTGAGACCATCAAGGTTCTTTTGAAGCTTATCTCTATTATTTTTTGCCTCTAGTGAAAAAAGTATTGCTGTATTAATCTGATTTTCAGATTCTTCTTTTTTAAGTTCATTATATTTCTCAGCAGCATTGGCTTGATTTTCCAGCCTTCTAATTAATCTTTCAATTTCATCTTTAATATCTTTGACCCTAGAAAGATTCTCTTTTGTTTTTTTAATTCGACTCTCAGTCTCTCTTCTTCTCTCTCTGTATTTTGAAACACCAGCAGCCTCTTCTATATGAGTGCGAAGTTCTTCAGGCTTAGCGCTCACAAGTCTACTGACCATTCCTTGTTCAATAATTGCGTATGAACTAGGGCCTAAGCCTGTGCCTAGAAATATATCCTGAACGTCTTTTCTTCTGCATTTGGTATTATTAATAAAGTAGTCAGACTGAGCATCTCTAGTCATGACTCTTTTGATTGAAATTTCGTTGAAAGAAGCGTATTCGCCACCTATTTTTCCGCTTGAATTATCGAATAATAATTCAATACTACATTGACCAGATGCCTTCCTCTTTTCCGAACCATTAAAGATTACGTCAACCATTGACTCACCTCTAAGATTCTTTGCAGAACGTTCTCCAAGAACCCATCTTACAGCATCTATGACATTAGATTTTCCACAGCCATTTGGCCCAACAACACCGACTAAATTTGTAGGAAAGGATATCTTCGTTGGATCTACGAAACTTTTAAAACCCGCTAGTTTTATATGTTTAAGCTGCATTATGAAGAGTTATTTTCTTAGTGTTATATTAAACTATTGTTCCTTTTTTAACCATTCATTTACCTTAATTTTATAGGTATTTGAAGGCATAGCTTGATCAAATAAAATTGATGTTTCAAAAGATAAATTTGATGGAGAATTAGCGCAATTGACTGATGCCTTAATATCTATTGTTTCCTGATTTAAATACGCGGACGCTATATCAAAACCAGGTATTGATGAGCTTGAGTTACTTAAAACCAAGGAAGAGAAATCGCCAAACTCTGAACTAGCAATTGCAATGCCAGGTCCGTTCATAATGAATAGTTGAATAACTCCATTTGGTTTAGTGCAGTTTTTTATATCCTCGAACTCAATAATAATATTAGCTTCTTTATATACTGGAAACTTAGCATTTCTAAGATCTGTGTAAAGACTGTAAAAGATGAATTTTTCTTCGGTAGATTTGAAGAATTTTTCTGAGAGTGAAATAAGACTTTCAGCAGATTTAAGCTTGTTATTAGATAAAGCATTTCCAATATAACTTTGAATCCAAAAAATTTTATCCTTTTCTGCAATATAATCCTCAAACCTAATAAAGGATTCCATAGGAATAGCATCATTCTTTGTTATATGAGATTGTATATCGCTATTTAATTCCTGATTTTCTAATGAGCCAAGAAAAGAAAATTTTCCTACAAAAATAAAAAGACATGACAATATTATAATTAATGAAATCCCCAAAACAGACCCTTTATTTTTTGTTTTCTGGGACAGTAAATATGCAAAAATAGGCAGTAAGGCAAAGAAAGCTAGAAGATAGATATAAATCATGTTGATTTTCTTCTAAAGAAAAATATTGAAAGCCCTAGAAGTAAAAAAAGAGCAGGTGCAGACCATAAAAAATAAGTGCTTTCATTAAAGCCTGGGTTGTATAAAACTTCGCTTCCGAATCTTTTAGCTATGAAATCTTTAATCTCTTTATCTGATTTCCCTTCTTTAATTAAATCTATAATTTTTTGCTTTAAGTCTTCAGATACAGGAGCATTTGAGCTTGCAAGAGAACCACTTGTGCATTTAGGACATCTAATTTCTTTTATTAGGCTATAAAATCTTTTTTCATCATTAATACTTTCAAACTCATAAAGAGAGTCTGATGAAGCCATGTTAGAAAAAATCAGCGCCATATAAATAAGAGTTTTAATCATTCTGAAAAATTCCCTTCTTTTTTATTACTGGCTCAAAAACATCACTCCATATCATCTTATTAACCTCTCCCCTGTAATGCACAACTATTCTTCCATCGTGAACTAAAAAGGTCTCAGGAGCTCCTGTAACACCCATATCAAGAGCTAATTTACCTTTGAAATCATGAATGATGATCTTGTAAGGATCTCCAAATCTTTCAATCCAATTGATAGCATCTTCTCTTTCATCTTTATAATTTAATCCAACTATTGGTATGTCTTGATTACTTAACTTTGAAAGAAAGTCATGTTCTATTCTGCATGTTATACACCAGCTTGCCCAAATATTTATAAGGTAACTACCTTCGATATCTTCTTCAGTTATCTTAGTTTCAGTATATAAAGTGCTTAATTCAAAGCTAGGTAAATTAAATTTTCTAAAATCTGCTCCAGGATAATAATCATCATCATTGATATATAAATAGAAAAATGTAACTAATGCAATTGGTATCAAAACTAATAAAAATCTTAATATATTATTCATTTCTTTTCTCTTGAGATTGAAAAGACGAGCATTGAACCTGCAATAGCCATCATCGCTGCAGAAAACCATACCCACCTTATAAAATAATTGAATTGAATGTTTACTATCCAACTACCATCATCAAGCTGATCACCTATTGTCATATAAATATCTTTAAGAGGAGTGATGCTTATTGCCGTTTCTGTTGTTATTTGTCCCCTGGCAAAATATTTTCTTTTTTCTGGGCTCAATCTAATCACATTTCCGTTTGGCTTTTCTAGAACAAAAGTTGCAATAACAGAGTCATAGTTAGAGGCTTCAATGAGTCTTAAATCATCAAATTTAATTTGGTAACCTTTATAACTGTCCGATTGGTTCATTTTTATATTAAGTGCCCTCTCAGAACTTAATTCACTATTTAGAGCTATAGATATTACTAAAAGACCTAATCCTAAGTGAGCAATAATACTGAATGGATTTGAATATTTTTTATAAAAGAGATAATTGAAGATAACAAATAGATATCTAATGATTATCAAAGATCCAGTAAAAATAGATATTAGTATCCAAATATCTAAAATTCCAAATTGATACATTACAAATAAAGTAGATACTATTGCCAATAACCCAGAGAGAATTATTGGTGTTAAAAAGTTTGAGATTCTAAAACTTCTTTGCCATTTTGCATCAACCGAGAAAAATAAAAAAAGACAAGCAAGAAGCGTTAATGGAATAAATATTGCATTATAAAAAGGTGCACCAACACTAATCTTTTGCTCATATAAGAATTCATAAATTAATGGATACAAGACACCAAGCATAGTTGCAAAAATCAAAGTGCCAAAAATAATATTATTGATTGAAATAAAAGATTCTTTTGACAATGCTGCAATTCTTTTATTAGAAGATAGCATCGGGAATCTATAAGAAAATAATAAAATTGAGCTGATGATCAAAAATCCAGTAAAAGCCAATAAATATAATCCTCTTTGTGGATCATTTGCGAATGAATGCACGCTATCAATAATTCCAGATCTAACTATAAAAGCTCCAAAAAGGCTTAAAGAAAAAACTATTATTGATAATAAAATAGTCCATATTCTTAAAAGAGAAGATTTCGATGAAACGTTTAGAGAATGTATAAATGCTGTTGCTGCAAGCCAAGGCATTAAGGCTACGTTTTCTACAGGATCCCAGAACCAGTAACCGCCCCAACCAAGTTCATAATATGCCCACCAGCTTCCAAGTGATATTCCTATTGTAAGAAAAACCCATGCAGCTAATGACCAAGATCTTACTAAGGACTCCCACTTTATATCCGGATTCCCAGTAACCAAAAATGCAATAGCATGTGAAAAAGCTATTATAAATCCAACATAACCTAAGTACAGAATTGGTGGATGTATTGCTAAGGCAGGATCTTGAAGAACAGGGTTTATATCTGCACCATTAGATGGAGGAATAGGAAGAATTGTTTCAAAGGGATTGGATGTTAATAGTAAAAATAATAGAAATCCAACAATAACAATGGAAATAATTCCTAAGCTCTTTGCTTTTAATTCCTGCGAGTTTTTAATAAAAATATTATAAATGCCGCCCCATGCAGTTAAAAAAAGTATCCAAAGAAACATAGATCCTTCATGGGCGCTCCATATAGAAGAGATTTTATAAAATGTAGGCAGATTAGTGTTTGAGTGCTGGGCTATATATTGCACTGTAAAGTTATCAGTGATTGCCAACCAAACATATATTGAGAATGAAGACCCAAGTAACAAAAAACCATGAGAATATATTTTTGAAACTAAATTAATTGTGTGAGAGTTGTTTGTATCAAAGGTGAATGAAAATATGAATACTAAAAAGAATAAGCCAGTGCAGAGAATTGTTAAAAAATGTGCTATTTCAATTAACATTTATTTCTCAATATTTATATTAGGTGGCATATAGTTCTCATCATGCTTAGCTAAGACCTCTTCAGCCAGCAAAATATCGCTATCAAGATATCCCAAGACCACAACGCCACTATTCTCTTTGAATAAATCTGGTACGATTCCATTAAATTTTACTGTTATAGATTCTTTGTAATCAGTAATTTCAAAAATAATATTGGTTTTATCTCTTATTACAGACCCTTCAAGAACCATTCCTCCAACCTTTATTCTTTTATTTTCTGGAATATTGTTCTCACTCAACTCTGAGGGTGTAAAAAAGAAATCTAAATTAGAATCTAGAGCTTTTATTATCAAGAAAGAGCCAAGACCAGAAGATAATAGGATTAAAAAAACAGTTACTAATCTTCTTTTTCTTACTGGCTTCATTTTATTTTTTTTCTTATATTTTTAATTTTGAATTTATAAGTAAAAAAAGTAAAAAATATAGTTAAAAAAACTATCAAAACAACTGACCATACATACACACCATGACTTTGCCCGTTTGCACTCTCCATTATCCAAGCTTCTGAGATTGTATTAAATGCAAAATTAAACATAATCCTTTACCCAAGATTTACTCTTTTCACGCGTCAATATTTGAAGTTTAGATGAAAGAATTACCAAGCATACAACAATACCTGTGAATCCTATTATTGATCCAAACAACGGATACAACATGGTCGGATCAATTGCAGGTTTCTCTGTGATGGTTATAGATGCTGATTGATGAAGGGTGCTCCACCACTCAACGGACATTTTAATAATAGGTAAATTTACTGAGCCTACAAGCACCAATACTGCTAAAAATTTATCAGCTTTTTCAAAATTAGTAAAAGAATCATGAAGAGAGATAAGACCAAGATACATGATGAACAAAATTAATGTTGATACAATTCTTGCATCCCAAGCCCACCATGTGCCCCATGTTGGGATTCCCCATATTGAACCTGATACAAGAGCAATAAAAGTTGTTATAGCTCCAATTGGTGCAATTGATTTAACAAGGTATGCTGATAATTTAACTTTCCAAATTAAGAAAATAGCGCTTGCGAGTGCCATTGCTGCATATAGAGATTGAGATATAAATGAAGCTGGCACGTGTAAGTAGATGATTCGATATGAATTACCCTGTACAAAATCTTCTGGCGTTAAAAATAGTCCCCAAAAAACTGATCCCAAATATACAACTAAAGAAAATAGTAATATGTATGGATATGCTCTAGTAACCTGAAACATATATGTTTTAGGTGAGGCAAATTGATGTATAAAATTTTTTATCACAGTAATTATGGTGCAGTTAAACCAAATAATTATTCTAAATGAGCTCTAATAATAAAAGAAATAATTAATGGAAGTACTATTATTATAATCGATAAGACGCCTAAAAGAAGCACAAGAAAACCAAAATAACTAAGTCCTAAATTTATAGATATCACAACTTTTCCCAACACAACAAGCAAAGGAAGGACCAATGGCATTGTTATGAGAGTTCCTAAGACTGATCCCTTGGTAAGGCTTAACCCATTACCGAAACTAAAAACATTAAGAAAGATATATGAACTTATAAGAAGTACAGGAAAAATTTGTAGAGATATGTCTAGAGATCTTGTGATACCTAGCCCATAGAAAGAGCCTATAAAAGATATTGGTATCCCAATAAGCATCCAATATATAAAAATTTTTGATCCAATAACGAAGGCCAGTGACTCATCTCTAATAGCTAATTGTTCAAGCGTTCCATCGTTAAAGTCTTCTAAAAAAATATCTTCTGTTGCTAGCATCATAACCAACAAAACTGCTATCCATAGTACTGAGAAGAATGCTTGATTTAATTCGTTATTTAAAAATTCTACTGTAAGTGGAAAAGCTGTCATTATTAAAACAAAGACTAGAATTGGTCCAATCCAGCCTCTTGATTTTTTTCTCAATTTTAAAAGTTCAAAATAAAATATTTTCACGAGATATTAATTATTTAAATTTAATTGACTAGCTTCTATGTCCAAAGCTATGTGTGATGAAAATATAATTGATTTTCCCTTATCAATTTCATTTCGTAAAAAAAAGCATAAGGTATTCTGTGAAACTGCATCTAAGCCAACACATGGTTCGTCTAAAATTATAAGTTGAGAATCATTTAAGAAAATTCTTATAAGAGCTAATTTCTTTTGTTGACCGAAAGATAGATTCGCAACCATAACATCTAAAGATTTTTCTAAGCCAAGTTCAACAAGATACTTTTTTAAATGAATATGATTATTAATATCATATAAGTGTAAATTATCTTCTACCGTAAGATACTGTTTTAAGGCATTTTTATGTCCTAAAAAACAAATGCTTTTATCTGTAACTATTTCAACAGAGCCTTTTGTGGGTTTTGATAAGCCTACTATTATTCTTAATAATGTAGTTTTACCTGAACCATTACTACCTGATATATGAAGTGCTTTGCCAGAATTAACATCAAAAGAAATATTTTGAAAAAGCTTTTTTTCATTTATTTTATAACTGAGATTTGATGCGCTAATTAATGGTTTCATTTATTTAATCTAATTTAAGATTCTTTGTTCTTATTATAAGAGCAGGTAATGATTTTTGTGGATCAATTCTTGAATAAAGTCTTTTCGAAATTTCTGAAAATGGATTCGATCCAAAAATACCTATACCTCCTATAGAAAAATATAAGCGTTTACTAAAATAAATGCCCTGCTCTAAATCAGGAATACTTCTTACTAAGGTAGTTACCTTTTTAAAATTTTGAACTATATTTTTTCTAGATAAGCTATATTCAAACCATCCCCAAGAAGACAAGCCAATTAAAGCAATTTTCTTTAATGCTTCTTTCGAATCATTATTTGGAAAGGACGAGGGAGGAAGCAAAACAATTATTTCACCTTTTGAGTTAGTAATTAACTCATCGAGTTGATCTTCATGAGATTGATTGTTATTAAAATTGGTTAACAGATATTCTTCGTGAATATTTGGCTGAGGGAGCTTAATTCCCTTTAATCTTATATGGGAGCCAAGAACTATAAAAGTTACTAATTCTTGGCTCAAGATAATATCTTATATTTTTGCTAAAGCTTGTTCGTAATCAGCAATAATGTCGTCCACATGCTCTAAACCTATAGACAATCTTACAAAGCCAGGTGTAATACCGGCAGCTAATAACTCTTCTTCATTTAGCTGACTATGAGTCGTACTTCCTGGATGTATAGCAAGACTTCTTGAGTCTCCTATATTAGCAACGTGATAAACCATTTCTAGGGCATTAATGAATTTTTTTCCAGCCTCGATTCCACCTTTAATCTCAAAGCCCATCAAACCTCCATTACCTTTAGTTAAGTACTTATCAGCCCTATCTTTGGCATATCCTTCCATTTTTGAAGGATAGATAACTCTTTCAACAGCCTCATGATTTGATAGATAATCTGCAACTTTTTCAGCATTGCTTGTATGCTCCCTCATTCTTAAAGCAAGCGTTTCCAGCCCTTGAATAAACATAAATGCATTAAACGGACTCATCGCAGCACCCATATCTCTTAATATGGTTGTTCTTGCCTTCAGTATATAAGCAATTGGACCTAAAGGTTTTACTGCCTCTGTCCAAATAGCACCGCCGTATGATGGATCTGGAGTATTTAAAGCAGGCTGTCTTTCAGGAACAGCTTCCCAGTCAAAATTTCCACTATCAACAATAATTCCCCCAATAGATGTTCCATGACCACCAATAAATTTAGTTGTTGAATGCATTATAATCGCAGCTCCATGATCAAATGGTTTACAAAGAACTGGCGCAGCAGTATTGTCAACTATCAAAGGAATTCCTAAAGGTCTGCCAATTTCAGCAACTTCAGAAATTGGGAAAACTTCAAAACTTGGATTAGGTAAAACCTCTCCATAATAAGCTCTAGTTTTATCATCTGTAGCATTGGCGAAGTTTTGAGGATCTGAAGGATCTACAAATCTTACTTCTATTCCCATATCTGACATAACATTCTTAAATAAATTATATGTTCCACCGTAAAGGTGGGAGGAGGCAACGATATTATCTCCATTTCTTGCTATATTTTGAATAGCAACTGCAGATGCTGCCTGTCCAGATGCAACTGCTAGTGCACCAACACCACCCTCAAGAGCAGCTATTCTATCCTCTAGAACTGCACATGTTGGGTTCATGATTCTTGAATAAATATTACCTAACTCTGACAATGAAAATAAATTCGCTGCATGATCGGTATCGTCAAATTGAAAACTTGTAGTTTGATGAATTGGAACTGCTACAGAATTTGTATTATCGTCCTTCCTCCAACCTGCATGAAGTCCTATTGTTTCTGGGTTTGTGTAAGTTTTGCTCATAATAATTTCCTAATAGTTATAAAACCAACGAAGAGAAAATAGTTATAAGTCCTCTTTAGCCTATTTAGAACGCCGGCAAGCTGATGTCAAAGGGCGTTGTAACATTATATTTTAATAAGCTTAAATAACAACTCTTAGTCAATTATTGACTGGAATCTTTTAATTAAATAACTATAATTATGAGATATTTAAAGGAAAAATCTAATGGCTAAAAAATATGTAAATTTCAGAGTAGGTGGTTCACCATCTAATGTTAATGAAGATTATGCAGTTTGGACAAATGATCTGCTTAAAAGAATCATTGCCAGTAAAACAGTTATTCAACCTGGAAAAGGTACTCACGGTCATAAATTAATAGACTCTGATGTTGTCTATGTTATTACTAACGGCAGAGGAACCATGGAAGTTATTGAATATATGAACTCTGATGAAGGTCATGGCTCAGATCCTTCTTATGGAGTTGAGCACAAGGATTCCTACGAGCTAACATCTGGAGATGTGGTTTTAGTTGAGTCCGGTGACTACTGTAAGGTTGTAAATAATTCAGATCATGATCAACTTACTTATCTAAGAATATTTGATAGGGGCGGTTGGAGGCAATAGACCTTCTCTTTAAATTTATATGAAAGATAAATTGGGAATATTCTTCTCCGGGCTTTGTGTGATCCATTGTTTACTATTTTCTTTTTTAATATGGGGAGGAGTTGGCTCTATTAGCTTCCTAGACACATCTGAAAAACTTGTGCATCCAATCTTATTAGTCTTTGTAGTAATAATAGGTATTATAAGCTTTCCCTCCGCATATTCTAATCATAAACGGTTAGAGCCTTTAGTTCTTGGATTGGTTGGAACGATTGGATTATTTGCTGCTCTGTTTTTCTCTACAACTCTTGAAGTTATGATGACATTATTTTTTGGCTCCCTTCTGATCATGGCCCACTTTTGGAATCATAAACTTCAGAATTAATTGAGCTCTATTCTGGCAACCATTGGAAAATGGTCTGATACTCCCTTCATATTCTTTGGATCAAA
>CESU01075201.1_pt1 | contig 12448 bp, 12 predicted proteins | sample 531141 | NCBI WGS metagenome assembly CESU01 (sample SAMEA2621401, study PRJEB7988) | marine metagenome | isolation source: saline water (ENVO:00002010), including
TTTTTTGTCTAAGTCACAAATTGCAGACAGCTCACTAACTGAAACTTCTAGTACGTCCATTTTAGTTAGAGCTACAAAAAAATTGGGTATTTTGGAAATTTCAAGAAGCTTTTGCACCGCACTATAACTTTTTCCAACTTCAAGCGCATAGACAACGCTAACACTTGGTTTTTCTTTAAGTTCTTTCAGTTTAAATAAAACAGCATCTAATACATCGAAAGAGCCTTCATAATCAATTATCAGCCTATCTTCACTTAAGTTGACGTCTTGTCTCTTCCGAAACAGTGACGTTATACCTGCATCCTGCCCTGTACCAAACATTGCAGCTAGGTCACCCGAAAGGGGATCAGAAATTACCCTGTTAGGCTGACCATCTGTCATAGTAGGCAAAAATTGAGCCAATTTATTGGATAAGACAGTTTTTCCAGAGCGTTCGGGACCACATACTAAAATAATCTGACTTGCGTCAAAAACCTTATCCCTGCCATTCACAATTGTTCGAGTAAATTTCTTGATAATATCGTTCATTTCAGGGTTGATATCAGGTTCTTTCAGTATCTTATTTATAGTCCTTCTACTAAACCCCAGAACCTTCATTTTTGAAGCTGCTGAAAGAGTTTCGCCTTGCTCTGCTTCCAAAGAGATTGTGCTATCGATTAACAGTTGAAGCTCTGCAGAAATACGACTGAGTTCAGGCGCTAAATCAGACTTACTAAATATTTGACGTTTTGATCCAGCGGATGTTTTTATGAGTTCCTGAGAAGAGTTTATTTCTTCAGAAATTATTCCACCTTCATACTTTGCTGTTTCGACGTCGATAATTTTCGAAAAATCTTGATTTAGACTATCGCCTTCAATCATCTGATCAGACTTGGCAAATTTTCGTAATTTCAGTTTTTCTGCGGCTTGACGACTGGCTTCTTCAACTTTTTCCGGATCGTTTGTTGCAATAATCTCAATCAAACCGTCTCGCCGTTCTGTGGACAAAATAAGGGCGTTTGGTCCCAATTTTTGTTGCACTTCCTCCATAGCAAGAGACGTATCCGCTGCACTGAATTTCAATTCTGGCATGAAACTAACTCCAATTTGTAAGGTTTTTGGTTACTCAATTGCATCTAAACCCCCAACTGTGAAGGCTATCTCCACACTCCGGTCTTCTGGAAGCTCCATAAAGCTCAACACATTTACTGAAGGCAGTTGCGATCTAACAAATTTGGCAACATGTTTACGAATTTGTGGGGCGACGATAAGAAACACGGGTTTTCCATCTTTATTAAATTCTTCTGAGGCCTCATTAAGATTTGAAAGTATTTTTTTAGCAAGGTTTCCTTCAAGCAGAAGCATTTTTTCTTCTGGATTTTGCCTTACGGTAGTCAAAACCAACTGCTCTAATTCAGGAGCAAATGTAATCAACGGAACTGTATCTTTGAACTTTACCAGTTTTTGAATAAGCAGTGGAACAAGATGTGGCCGTATTCTCTCCGCAATTTCACTGGCATCCATTTTTTGGACATTCATAGAACTTAAGCTTTCGAGGATTAAACGCAAATCCGATATTGGCACACCCTCCTCGAGGATGCATTTCATTACCGAAGTTAACTGATTTAAAGGCATTACCTTTGGTACAATCGTTTCAACAAGATTTGGGTATGATAGTTGCAAGTTATCCAATAGATCCTGCACTTCTTCCTGGCCCAGCAAATCGGACGCGTAGCTATTAATTAACTCACTTAAATGAGTAGTTAAAACATCATCTGGCTCCACTATCACATAACCCTTTGCCTCAGCATCAGCTCTTTTTTCAAGGTCAATCCAATAAGCATCTACACCAAAAGCTGGCTCCTTAACTTTTAACCCAGATAATTCTAATGTGGTGTTATCGCCTGGTATAGCCAATATTTTATCTGAAAAAATTACATCATCAGCAACAATTTTCTGTCCAATTTTTATTTGATACTGGGAGGCTTCAAGGTTCAAGTCATCTCGAATGCGCACTCCGGGTACTATAAACCCTAAAGCTTTAGAAACTTCCTTTCTTAATCGAGTTACCTTTGGAACTAAGTTATCTACCTTTCCTTCGTCGACTAATGGAACGAGACTGTAACCAATGCTGATTGAAATTTTGGACGCGTCTTTGACATCTCCCAACCCAAATTCAGAATCTTCATCGGCATTTTCAGATTCTTCTTCAACATCCTCATCCGAAGCCTTCAAAGCTTCACTCCGTCGGGAAGTCCAAGCAAGAAAGGCCGTAATTAAAGAAAATCCAATAAAAAGCATATTTGGCATTCCAGGAACTAGACCCAGTGCGAGCATAACCAAAGAAGTAGGAAGCCATGCTGCCGATAAGTTGACCTGTCGTGTTATGTGCTCCGACATGTTTTCTGATGAAGAAACACGCGTAACAATAATAGCTGTGGCAATTGAAAGCAGAAGTGAAGGAATTTGAGCCACAAGCCCATCACCAATAGAAAGCAAAATGTAATTTTCTGCAGCTTGAGCTACGCTTAAGTTGTGCTGCATTATTCCAATAATCAAGCCGCCCAAAACGTTAATTGCTAAAATTAGAATACCAGCGATTGCGTCGCCTTTGACAAACTTTGATGCACCATCCATCGATCCATAAAAATCGGCCTCTTTTGATACATCCGATCTGCGTTCAGTCGCTTCCTCAGGGGTCAGCACACCGGCATTTAAATCAGCATCAATTGCCATTTGCTTTCCAGGCATTGCATCGAGGGTGAACCTTGCGGAGACTTCGGAAACGCGACCTGCACCTTTTGTGATAACTACAAGGTTAATAATAACCAAAATTGCGAAAACAAATAATCCAACCGCATAGTTGCCAGCAACTATAAATTCCCCAAAAGCTTGGATGACCTGACCTGCGGCATCTGCTCCGTTATGTCCCTCAGACAAAACAATCCTGGTTGACGCGACGTTGAGACCTAGTCTCAAAACTGTCGCCAGGAGGAGTAAGTTAGGAAATGAGGAAAAATCGAGAGGTCTGTGGGTGTGAAGTGCCACCATCAAGATTAGTAGAGATATAGTTATGTTAAAAACGAAGAATAAATCCAACAAAACAACAGGCAAAGGCAAAACAAGCATTCCAACTAAAGCGAGGATGCCCATAGGAAGCAACGAACCTGACATTTTTTTTATGCCACCTAACGAAAAACCTATAGCTTGGCTCTGCTGCATTAATAAAATCCTCTAACATGTCAATAAAATGACAAATTATGTATCTGTTTTTAAACGATATATTTCATTATTTTCATATAAAAAATCGTGTTAATACTAGATGTGCATAAAACGTGCCATTCACAGTTTCACCCAACGGCTATCACGCAAGAAGTCATTATTTTAATTGAGATAACTATCAACTGAATTTTGGCACAATAATTGCTAATTACACCTGAACGAGCTTTCGAAAGGCGGTAATCATGCGTAGAATAAATTTCACAAATCTTCCACTTTTAATAGCTGCTAGTTTACTGGTGTCTGCTTGCGACACTCCTAACTCAAGTAATCTTCTAGCAGCTGACCAATCAGGAATTCAGCGACCAACTCTAACCTCGCAGCAAGCGGGGCTTAAGAATACTCAAACAATTTTTGCTGAGCGATTAATTGCAGATGCTCCAGACTACATTCCACCAACGATCAAAGCCACTGGCTTTTCTGCGATAGCCATCCAACCATCAAAAAATCTCAATCAGCGGCGATTAATGGCGATACGAGCGGCCAAAATTGATGCTTACCGGGTCTTGGCGGAACAAATACACGGCGTCCAGCTCGACGGACAAACAACGGTAGCAGAGGCTATGTTGACTTCAGATGTGTTAAGTTCAGCGGTGCGAGGAACTATAATGGGAGCGGAAACAGTTAAAATAGAACCAAGCGGCTCGGACACCTACATTGTAGAACTATCAATCAGCCAAACCCACGTAGACCGACTGATTAACCTCTACAAAAAGGGATTACTATAAATAATACTACGGATAGATAATGTATAAATTATTACTAATAATCTCGTTTGCTCTGACAGTTATCTCAAGCGATCTGGTCGCTGAAGATTTAGTCGTTCAGGTCGAAGGAAGTGCTGTAAAGACAGCAAGCTTGCCAGCTCATGTTTATGAGGCAAGGGCAATTGCTGACGCGTTACAATCCGTTGTTCAATCAGGAGCCCAATCCCTAGGTAGTTTTTCTCTGGTAGAGAATGGTAAAGTATTATTTGATCAGATCTCCGCTCAATCCAATATAAAAATTGCGGGTTACAGAGTGCTGTCAATCAAAGATTCTGGTGACAAAGTCTCAGCAAAATTAGAAGTACTACTGTTACCTTCAGGTAATGGCAAAAAATTGCCAACTTGCCGCCAACCCACTAACTTGGACATTGCGTTGAAATGGCAAGGCGTATTTTCTAAGAAAACAATCCCTTTCTGGATGCAAATAGACGAGCAATCCATGCTAAGCAGAATAACACAGCAAATAAACGCTGATGGTAAATTTAATACTTTTGGTAAAGTATCCGTCCAAGACGGGGACCAATCTAGCTATTCATTATATGAGACAAAAAGCATAACGACCACATCCAATCCTAAATATACTATCTCATTGAAAATTATTCTAGATACAAAAAATAATTCAAATTTTTTACACCAATCAAAAAACCTAATAATAAAAATACAGTCCGATTTAATTCGTCGATTGCAGATAATTAACTCAGCCGAACTTCAAGCAGATTTTAGAATAGAAAATATTATTTTAAATAATAATATCAGTTCCGGTCGAAGAAACTTAGATAACCTGCAAATAGAAATAGCTAAGCTAGCAGAGCTAGCAGTGGCTAAAAGTCTCGAAAAATTAGAATGTAAAAATATTATTAGTAAAATAAAATATAAAAATAAAAGCTTAGAAATCGATTACGGCTATCGTGATGGTTTATTAGAAACTGATATTTTTAGCGCATACGGGACTAAGACGAAGCAATATTACTTTACCGTAAAAAAAATGGGCGATAATTCAACTACCCTCCACGCCTTATCCCAGAATACCAACATAAAAGTATACGATGGATTAAATATTCAATTGTTGGAGCGTTTCTAATGAAGTTTTTAAATAAATTAGCTATAATAATTTTCATTTTGCTACAGGTTCAAACACTTTTTGCAGAAGAAAAACTAATTTATGGTTCTGACATTAGGCAAATAGCTGATGAATATTTGGCAGAAAATGCTGTGTTCAGTACTATATTGGTTTCGGACAAAAGAGCATATTTTCCATGTGCTTCTAAAATCTATGTATCTCAACAAAATGCAAGCGATTGGAACACAATCAAGGCGTCATGTGGCAACCCACCAAGCTGGTCTGTTTCCTTTCGGACGCAAGAAACCCAAAGTGCACGCAGCGAAAAAAGTGGAGAAACTTCTTCCAACTCCATAGAGCTCGTCTTCACCAAAAAAAATATTCCAAAAGGAAAGGTCATACAAACCGACGATTTAGTGATGAAGTGGGCAAGCTCTAGGTCATCACATGGCGCATATTTAACAATCGAAAACATCGTTGGCCTCAAGGCTAAGAGAAACATGGCAAGAGACACAGTAATCAAAGCCCGTCATGTATTGGCTAATAATGCAGTAAATGAAACAGACACTATATTAATAGTGTCTGGATCATCGGGGATAAGTATCGTAACCTATGGTGAGGCCCTATCGAATGGGAAATTGGGAGATATGGTGTTAGTCAGAAACCTCTCTTCCAACAAGGAATTTAAGGCAATTGTGATTGCAGAAAAAAAAGTTACGCCAATAACTAACATAAATTAGACATGTGTCGTTTAGTTTCTCGAGAGGAGTATTAGTTATGATTAATTCTGTTAACAATAATTTCGCGAATGCCAACACGCTGGTAAGCGACAACAATAAAGCAAATTTTACCGTTGATACAAAAGTTTCGGACTTACCTCCGAAAGAAATAGTCAACAAGCTTGATGGCATGGATCTCACTATTAAAGATCAAGTTGCCAAACTCGCTGATGGTCCCCCTATAGACAGATCATTGGTGAACGAAATAAAAACAAAGGTTACGCAAGGTCGTTACCCCATTGATATTGATATGGTAACTGAGAAATTATTTGAGGATTTCAAGGAAGCTAAAGGTTAATAAAATGAATATCGACAGCCATTTGTTCTTAGATAAATTGGAGCAAATGAAAGAACTACTCTCCAGCCCTGGAATTCGTTCCCGGGCTAACGAGCCCGGTTTGACCAAAACAATAGCAGAATTCTACCAATTAATAGATGAGTATGCAGAAAAGCAGAGCTCTGATGCGGAAAGTGAAGAACATTCAAACGAATTAAAATCTATTTTAAATCAGTTGACGTCAAAAATTGATGTCATTGAGAAGCATGTAGATTTAAATTTAAATAAATTAGATTTTTTATCAGACGTAACACCTAAAACATAGCTATTTTAGAATATTACGGAAAGTCTCCGTAGCTTCTTCTTGATAAGTAATCCTGGCCTGCACTTCGATTAGACCTTCGAGTTCAGCTATCATTTGACTAACATTCTCATTACCAAAAGCCTGGGAAATCAAACACCAAACGTAAGCCATTCTTAGATCTGGCACGACAAACAGATTATAATAGGTCTTGCCCAACCTTTCTGAAGCATTTTTGTCGCCGGCCATGGCCTTCACGGTTAGCTCAGCGACTATTTCGTCTGCAACAATCCCAATCAGCTCGTCTGTAACAATATCTCGCACATCTTCGACCATGACTAATGCTGGCTGACTACCACCTAAGGAGGCGCGCCAAGCCCAGTATAGAGCCGTTTTATAACTAACAGGGCTTCCCAGGCCCTTGAAGTACAAAACAGAGAGGTTGTGTTGAGCGGTCGGCTCACCTTCATCTGCTAGAGCAGTAAACAGCTCCACAGCTGTTTGGAAATCTTTCTGTTCGAAAGCATTAATAGCATTCTCAAAAATTTCGGAATCGGCCTCAACTAAATCAGATTGTGCATACGCATTATTTGCCAAAAGTATTAAGGCACAGAGGCACTGTGTAATGGACCGCGTCATGTAGCTGCCACCATTACAAGCTTCAACTCTAGAAGCCTGGTATTTTTTGATCCTAATGTTTGATATACTACCACTTTTGGTCTTTCTTTATCTTTTTTGATAAACTCTACAGAAATAGATTGCGGAAGGAATACCCCTGCCCTTTCTAAAATCTCTTTTGGTTGCTCATAAAATGCATCCAAGAACCTTTTATCTACCCATGTTCGCGCAAGCGCTTGTCCTAATATGTCGGGTAAAAATTCCTGGATCTGAGCTTCACTTTCAAGAATTATATCCTGATCGTCAAACCTCGTTAAGTTATAGTCGGGTAGTGGAGGTTTTTTCTTCACAAAAAGCGTCGTTATGAGTTTACCAGGCGCAAATGACGCTAAAAGCCGTTTCAATTAACACTTCCTTTTTAAATTTTGAAAGGATTTTGATACTTCAACTCCTGTGATTATGGTATCCTAGTATGATTATCTAATAAAGTACTTTGTAAATAATGCAAAAATGAATTGTACTACTTAGAATTATCAAACTTACGTGCTACAATGACACTAGAAATATAATATATTCAACGGTGTGTCTTTAATGGCTGCAATGTATACGAAGCTGGTTGGAAATTCTGAAGCGGCTACCCGCCTCAAAAAACTAATATCGATGGTCGCGCCGTCTAGCTCTGCTGTGATAATTCAAGGCCAAACAGGCGTTGGCAAAGAACTTGTTGCGGAAAGCTTACATGAAGCGAGCCGCCGAAAAGGTAAGTTCGTGGCAGTTAATTGTGCAGCAATACCTCGCGACTTGATGGAAGCGGAGTTGTTTGGATATGAAAAGGGAGCGTTCACAGGAGCTCTCAAAACAACACAGGGGAAATTTGAGCAGGCGAACAGAGGTACACTCTTCCTTGATGAAATTGGAGACATGAACCTAGATCTACAGTCAAAATTACTCCGTGTATTAGAGAACTCCAATGTAACACGAGTTGGTGGACGAGCAGACATACAATTAGATGTACGAATTGTGTGCGCAACTCACAAAGATCTAAATGAATTAGTAGTGAAAAAAGAGTTCCGTGAAGACTTACTGTTTAGGTTAAATGTATTCCCTATTCAGGTCCCAACCTTGAAGGAACGCTTAGATGACATTCCAGAAATAATCACCCACCTGCTTAAGGTTATTCCATCAAGTAATGCAAATAATACAGAAATAGCGTTTCACGAAAGTGGTATCGAAGCGCTAAAATCATATGACTGGCCAGGTAATATACGGGAATTAAAAAACATACTGGAGCGTGCTAAAGTTTTTTTTCCAGGTCAAAAAATTAATCATGATCAAGTTACGCAGGCCCTTCTAGGGTTTGACCAAAATTTGATCTTTCAAAAGGTGGAGGAGACGACATCAATTTGGGAAGCCCTCGATAACCTAGGAGGTTCGGAGCGCGAGTACGACATTTCCGAGCAGCTGCCACCATCTCCAGCCGACTTTTCTAGATTGTTTGAGAGATCCAACAGCGTCGACTTAAGAAAACTTTTAAGAGACATTGAGATTGTGTTGATTGAAAAGGCCCTGGAGCGAAATTCACAAAATACTAGCGAGGCCGCGAAAGACCTTCATCTACAGAGGACGACGCTAATTGAGAAAATCAAGAAATACGGTCTTTAAGATTTATTCCAACCATCCACGAGTTGAGTAACGTATTCCTGTGAGGAGGTTGATGCATTAACTACTTTTTCCATTTCAGAGAATTGCTTGGTGTATATTTGTTGAAGCCGAGCCTCTCGCAGATCAATTTTATCTAATCTGGCAGAGAGCGTGTCGCTCTGACCCTTATAAAGAGCGACAGTTTTGTTGTGGATCCCTGAGCTGCCCAAACCCCCATTAAAAAAATTGAACAGCTTGGTTTTAGCACTTCTACCAATATAGAGGTCAAAATCCGCCGGGCTCGCGTCATTAGTACTAAACAAAAATCCCGCATATTTGCTAGAATCTTGAAAAGTATATGTACCTGAAACTGGTCCACTTCTTGTCAAAGTGGTTAAAGAATTTGATTCAAACAGTAAGTTTATGTCCGATTGTCGGAACGAATACTTGCCCTGGGGCAAAGCCGAGTTTGGTGTTGAGTAAACAAAAACGTTTGGATCACTCGCATAAGCCTTGTCTTGCGTTAATGCATCAAACTTTTCGGGGGAATTCTTGAAGGTGCGATTAAAAGTAAGTTGATCAAACACATATGAGCCATCTTTTGCCGTTTTAATTCCAAAATTTACAAAATGAATATTCGCATCACCGTAACCAGAGATGGGTGTCGACATAAGATTGGTAAGCCGCCGTTTAGCATTTCGAATTTGGCCACTGTTAGCCAAATCGCCGTTCTCGTCACCATTTGGATCGATAAAACCAAGCGCGTTTAAATCAGCTTTATAGGCATTCAATTCCGTAATGAGACCTTCAACTGTTTCTTGAATTTTTGTGGAAGACAGTGACGAACTTATTTTTGTTGGTGTAGCAGAATTATTAGCCACCAAATTAATGGTAACTCCATCTATTAGATCAGTGATGGTATTAGTGCTTCGCGTTATCGTAGCGCCATCGAGCTTAAATGTTGCATTTGCACCAGATTGAACTTTTGTTGAAAGGCTATGAAGAGGACTAGTTTCAGTGTTCATTTTATTAGAACCTGCGGTCGCGGCCATAGTAAAATTGGAACCGAGGTCGCTTGTCACTACCATTGTGTATGTAGTATCAGCTTTAATCAATTCCGCCTTCAAGCCCGTGATAGCATTTAATCTTTGGGTCAATGTCGTCGCGTTAGTACCGTTGGTGTCGAGCCTAGGTATGGCTGAGCCATTAATCGTTATATCGATAAAAGCTTGCTGATAGGCTTGCGTAGGTGAACTCCAGCTTTTCACTGTGAAAATCATAGGCTTTGCAATTGTCACATCAGTTATGTCTTTAGAAAAACTCGCCAGCTTACTTCGATCGTTTACTGAAAGCGTTACAGTTTTGGTATCGACGCTGGATAAATTGTAGTCGCTGCTGCCACTCATTTTGTTTATGGTCGTTTGACTCAAAAGCATACTAGATTTCAAAGCAGCCATTCCAGTAACTGCCGCATCAACTTTATTTTTCTGGGCTGTAACTATGTCCTTTACAGGAGTAATGGCCGCGTCAACAATCGCATCCACGATCACAGGGATATTATACCCTGAACCCGTCTTATTGATCATGCTTACATAATCGTTGCTAATTGTTCCGCTCATCAATACACCTCTTGTAGTTTAACGACCAACGTTACAAAAAACTTAGTTTAATATGAAATTTCAATTTCTATTCGGCGATTTTCTTCTCTGCCATCTGCAGTTACATTGTCGGCTAAGGGATCAGTTTCGCCTTTACTCACAGCCGACATGCGGCCACCAGAAACCAAACCAGTCTCTTCTATTGCTTGCACGACACTTGCGGCTCGCCCAGCAGCCAGATCCCAGTTGTCACGAAATTTTCCATTCGAGATTGGAATATCATCAGTGTGACCCGTAACAGTAATTTGACTATCAGGTGACATCGCTGTCAGTGCAATCCGATCTAAAATCTCTTGGGCATCTGCAGTTAAATCAGCGGTACCTGATGGAAATGCCCCTCCAGCGCCAACAGATATAAATACGCTTCCCTCACGTTGCTCAACCTCGATTAGACCTTGATCAATCTGCTCCTGCAGCGCCACAGTCAGTTCATCTGTGGCATTAGAAGCGTTCTGGATTTTTTCACTCACTCGCTGGGAAGACCCTCCTTGGTTACTGCCATTCTCGGGGTAGCTCTCATTGAGAGATGTTGCCAATTCCTGAAGCTCTGCTTCCAAGCCCCCAAAAAGAACTTCACTCTCCGACGCACCCGCCGCCTGGCGGACCTCAGCCAGTGCATTCATGGTCTCCTGGATCATACTTTTTATCTCTTCTTGATTCAAATCCTCTTTAGGGAAGTTGATCACAACATTTTCACCTAAGGTCTCAATTTTTATTTCACCGGTATCAATCGCCTTTTTAAGCTGCTTAGCTAAATCAGTCGCATCGAGAGACGCGTCACTTTCGCCACCTGCACCATCAAAATCAGATGTCTTTTGCTTATCTAATTCTCCACCGTCTGGAGAGTCTTCTGTTTTGGTTTGAAGCTCAAGTTCCGGTTGTTGTAATTCTGTAGTTTGTTGACGAAGAGTTTCAGTAACTGACGGAGTTGGGCTAGGACTAAAATTCAAAGAAATCACTGTGGTACCTTTGGGTTGCTCCACAACAGGGACAACTTTTTGCACACCAAATGACTCACGGAGCGAGCCCGAAATTTGCTTAAATTTGGGAACATTAAATTCTGCAAATGATAAAATCAGAACAAAGAACGCCATTAGAAGAGTGGCCATGTCAGCAAAAGTGGCCATCCAAGCCGGCGCACCCTTTGGTGGACACTTAGGGCACTCCTCCTCTTCTTGATCTTCTTCTTTTAGAGCTTCTTCAGCCATGGTAAATCACTTCGCTATTACTATGCTGCAATTTCAAATTTAGCTTGAAGCTTAGGCGGTAATGTAGCCGCCATTTGATCTTGGATGTTTCTTGGACTGTCACTCCGCGCTATCCCACGAAGGCCTTCCAGCACAAATTTACGATAGTTAACTTCGAATTCCGTATAACCTTCAAGTTTCTTTACCATAGGCATAAACATAACGTTTGCTATAAAAGCCCCATAAAGAGTTGTCAAAAGGGCTACCGCCATGGCTGGCCCAATAGACTTAGGGTCACCCATGTTGCCCAACATAAGAACTAGGCCAATCAGCGTACCAATCATGCCCATGGCCGGGGCAATATCCACCCAGCTATTTACGCAGCCGCAGGTGCCGGCGTGCCGAACCTGCATCGACTTAATTTCAGAGTTCATTTGCTTTATGAGTTTTTGCTCATCAGCTCCATCCACTAACATTTGCATCCCTTTTTCAAAGAATTTGTCAGGAACGGGCTGGCCCTCTAAAGCCATCATACCATCCTTGCGCGCCATCCCCGCAAGTTCGACCATGCGCTCGACTGTCTCATCAAGTTTAGGCATGCCAGGCTTGAAACACTTCCCCATCGCTTTGAACGACGACAGAAAAGTCGGCATCGGTGCTGAATACATCACTGCAAAGAAACTTCCACCAAAAACGATCAGAACAGATTGGTTATCCACGAATGGCGCAATCCCTCCGCCGGCGATCATCGCGGCTAAGATCATACCAACTGCACCAATAAATCCTAGTAATGCTGCAATATCCATATTAGATACTCCTCTTTTCGTAACCTTATATACAAGATTTGTACCATTCGATATACGTTTGAAGAAATAAATGTATAAACTAGTTTAATTTCATCA
>CESU01042848.1_pt1 | contig 12445 bp, 12 predicted proteins | sample 531141 | NCBI WGS metagenome assembly CESU01 (sample SAMEA2621401, study PRJEB7988) | marine metagenome | isolation source: saline water (ENVO:00002010), including
ATACCATTAGCGCCCAGCAGAACAAGCCGCGCAATTTTCCCTCGGTGTCACTACTGGGATTGGCGGCCTTCTCTAATGTAGAGGCAGCATCACCAAAGCCCACCAAGGGATGCCAGCGTTTAGCCTCACCGACAAAATGGTCAATCAGTAGACCCAGTGCAAGTGCCACAGCAGTCACAGGCGATAACCTGTGTAAATTGCCAAACTTAGCAACAGGCCCAGCTCAAGAAACTCCACCAGCGCACCGGCGCAGTCGCCGTTAAAGCCGTGCAACTTTTGGTAACTAACATGCTTCCACCAAAGATAGATCAGTAGAGAAACAGGCACAAACAGCAGAAGAATTTCCAACTGCATCGCCATCCTCAGCGCCACAGTAACAGCCACGGCGACAAATAGCAGACTGATCAGTATGCGCTGGCGTGAAAGCCCCTCCACCAGAGCCGAGCCCAAACCGCTGGAGCTGGCATAGTCGAGCCGCCAAAAAATGTACGGCATAGCACCGCGAGCCAACAGCGGAATCAGCCAGATAATCGACCAGTGGTCGGAGCCTAGGAGCACTTCCAGCGCCGCCCACTTAACGAAGAGAACAAGTATCAACATGACTACGGCAATGGGTCCCGAGCGGGGGTCTTTTAGAATTTGAAAGGTTTTCTCACGATCGCCAAAGCCACCGACCCAGGCATCAGCGCAGTCGGCGACGCCATCAAGATGCAGCGCGCCAGTGAGTAGCACCCAAACCGCCAGCAGCAGCGCTGCGGCCAGAGAAGCGGATGACAGTTCTGTCAAAGCCACACCTGAAAGCCAAACCAAGCCGCCCAAAACCAGCCCAATGACCGGATACCAGGCGAGAGAGTTCGCGTAATCTTTATTGTCAAAAAGGGTTCGCGTGGCCAGCGGAATACGGGTTAAAAACTGCATGGCACAGGCCAGAGCGCGCCATTCTCGGTGAATAAAATTCATTTTTCAGAACTCCCGGCATTGTGTGACACCAACATCGGGAAATCAGCATAGTCACTGTGGTGGAACACCTTGATGCGACTGAGGCAGGCAAAGGGCACGTCAAATTGATTCATCGCGGTGGCCGGCATGCCTAGAACTAAGGCCAGTAATATGCGTATAGTGCCGCCGTGCTGAACGACTAATACATGTTGGTTGCGATACTCCGTTAACAGGGTTTCCCAAGCCGCTTTAAGGCGTTCAGCAACCTCGGAAAAAGGCTCGCCATTATGGGGTGTCGACTGATTGGGGTCTTTGAAATAGCTGGCCACTAAATGCGGAGACTCTTTCCAGATATCGGCCATCAAACGCCCTTCCCAATCGCCAAAGTGGATTTCACGCCAGTTGGCATTCTCCTCAAAGGGAATTGCCAGACGCTCGGACTGCTCAATGGCAAAGCGCCGACAGCGCTGCAGCGGCGAGGTAATAATGGAGTCCCAGTCAGCCATATCCTGCACCGAGTCGCGCATCTGCTGCCAGCCTTTATCGGTGAGTGCCACATCGCTGCCACTGCCACGAAATATCTCGCCACCCTCGCACTCGCCATGACGCAAAAAATCGATACAGGTGAATTCTGCTTGAGCAGTGGCTTTAGTCATATTTTTTTAACTCTCGCTAACACCGGCTTCGGCAAAGGTTGCCATCTGTGAGTGGAGTAACAGGGACGACTGAATCAGTGACAGCGCAACACCAGCACCACTGCCCTCACCCAGCCGCATATCTAAATTAACCAGTGGCTGTGCATTCATTGAATTCAATACCAGTGCATGAGCCGATTCGGCTGAGCAGTGGGAAAACAATAACCAGTCGGCTACGCTTGGGCAGATTCTGCAGGCCAATAAAGCCGCCGCGGTTGCAATATACCCGTCGATTAAGCTGGGTACACCCCGCTGGGCATGGCCAATATAAGCACCTACCAGAGCGGCAATCTCAAAGCCCCCAAGACAGCGTAAAATTTCTTCAGGACTGGTATCAGCACGATAATGTCGGTCTAAACCGCGCTTAACCGCATTGCGCTTACGCTGCAGCCCAGCATCATCAACACCGGCACCACGACCGACAATATCATCCACATCCGCACCTAGCAGAGCGCAGAAAATAGCGGCGGCTGAAGTGGTATTACCTATACCCATCTCGCCACCAACGAAACAATCTATAGGCTGATCTAAGCAACTGTCACGGCCCGCCTCTAGGGCTGTTTGCATCTGCTGCCGAGTCATGGCTGCCGTCTGACAGAAATTTTTAGTGCCAGTCGCAATCTGAATGTTGACTAATTTAGGCATCTCGGCGAGCGGCTCAACAGTACCGAGATTGATCACACCAAAGTCAGCTCCCTGCTGTCTAGCCAATACGGTAATGGCCGCGCCACCGCCGACAAAGTTATAAATCATCTGTGCCGTCACCGCCTGAGGAAAGGGGGAAATACCCTCGGCGACCACACCATGGTCCGCGGTAAAGACTCGAATCACCGGGTGCCTAAGTTGCGGCATGGGCGTTTCTTGAAAGCCAGAAAAATCTATCGCTAGCTGCTCTAATCGACCCAGAGACCCTGGCGGTTTAGTCAGCTGCTGTTGGCGCTCGAACGCTAATTCACGACTCTGAGCACAGGGTGCCACTACGGGTGTTCGCAACCAACTGATCATTGGGCTGGCCCCTTTAGCTCTTGCGGCAGGCCCGCAATCACCATAGTGACGCGATCGCACACAGCGGCTAGCCGTTGATGTAAAAATCCCGCTTCATCGACAAACTGTCGGGTTAACTCACCCATAGGCACAATGCCCTGACCCACTTCATTGGTGACAAAAATCACTGCACCAGGCAACTGCTCAACAGAACCTAACAGCGCCTGTTGCTGCGCTGGCCAACAATTGTGATGTAAGCAATTACTTAGCCATAGAGTCAGGCAATCGATGAGAATGCAGTTATCAGCACGGGAATATGTAGACAATGTTTGAGCTAGCTCTAAGGGCTCTTCCAGCAACTGCCACTGACCATCGCGGTCTGCTTGATGCTTTTTAATACGCGCGCTCATCTCACCATCACCGGCGGTGGCAGTCGCCAGATAAATTTTATTTAGGCCAGAATCGACGACACGCTGCTCTGCCGTGCGGCTCTTCCCAGAGCGCGCTCCACCCAATATCAGTTGCCGCTGATTAGCCATATTCTTTGTCCTTTAATATTTCACTGTTGGCGTAGCTTGTTTATGTCAGCCAGATACTTTAAAAATTGTGCCGAGCTTTAAACCACAACCATTGGCGTGCCCTGCACCGGATGAGTGATTACTTCGGCGTCCACCGAAAAGACTTTTTTGAGCAGTGCCGGAGTCAACAGTTCGGTGACTGTACCCACTGCGGTGCAGTGCCCGCAGTTCATAAACACCATCTGGTCGGCGCACTTGGCGGCCAGATTTAAGTCGTGCATCACCATTACCACGGTCACACCCCGAGCCGAGATCTGCTGCACTATCTCGATCAGCATCAACTGGTGAGCCAAATCAAATGCGGCGGAGGGCTCATCGAGCAGCACTATGCCATCAGTCGGTGTATCGCCATCACCATCACAGTGATCCCAAATCTGTGCCAGTACTCGAGCCAGCTGGACACGCTGCTTTTCACCGCCAGACAGCTGCACAAAGGAGCGCTGAGCTAAATAGCTGGCGTCGACTTTGGCCAGGGCCGCTGTAATAATTTCAACATCTCGCACTGTGCCCGTTGCATGAGGTGTTCGGCCCAGAGCGACGACTTCTTCGGAGGTAAAGGCAAATTCCAATGTCGAACTCTGGGGCAACACAGACATAAACTGAGCAATCTGTGCCGGTTTCCAATCCTCTCTGGACTGGCGATTAATCTCGACTCTACCCTGACTGGCTTGATACTCACCAGAGATGACTTTTAACAGACTGGTTTTACCAGCGCCATTCGGACCCATGAGGGCCGTGACCGAGCCTCGCGGGCAGTCGATGGTAATATTGTTTAATAGCGGCACCGTCGAAATCGTCAGACCCACTGAGTCAATTTTTAACATTGGGTTCGCCTCCGCTGCACAACCAACAACCAGAGGAAGAACGGCGCACCCAATAGCGCGGTGACCACACCGACTGGCAGCTCGGCGGGAGCAATCACCACCCGTGCCAATGCGTCGGCCGCGACTAACAAAATAGCGCCTGCCAAAGCAGACAGTGGCAGCAGTGCGCGATGATTTGGACCGACTAAAAGACGTATCAGATGGGGCACCATCAAGCCCACAAAGGCAATCACACCGGCCACGGCTACCGAGATCGCCACCCCCAGTGCAGAATAAATAATCAATCGGCGCTTGAGCCACTCCACATTGACCCCCAGATGACGGGCTTCGGACTCCCCCAGCAACATGGCATTCAGGGCACCGGCTTCACGAGGAACAAGTAGACCTAAGAATCCCGTAGTGACTGTGCAGAGTCCGACTCGATCCCAGGAAGCGCCCTGAAGATTGCCCATCTGCCAGAGGCTAATGCGGCGCAACATGTCATTGTCAGCCAGATAACTAAGGGTGTTAGTGGCGGCCCCAGCTAGGGCACTAATCGCAATACCTGCCAATAACATGGTGGCTACTGAGGTGCCCTGAGGGCCAGTCGCCAAACGAAAGATAATCACCGAGGTAATAATGGCACCGGCAAAGGCGCCTACCGAGATAGCCGATAAACCCAGCAACAAACCATTAGCCGTGAGCATTGAGCCAAACACAATCACCAAGCTGGCACCTACTGAGGCACCAGCAGAGACACCAATCAACGCCGGATCTGCCAGCGGATTGCGAAACAGACCCTGTAACAGAGCACCACAGGTAGCGAGCAGCGCGCCGACTAGAAGCGAGAGGACCACCCTTGGCAGGCGAATAATTTCAACAATTAACTTTTCTTGGCTATTGGCGTCCCCGCCAGAGAAGATTATCGCTAGAATATCTGACAGAGAAATAAATACCGGGCCAGTCATCAGCCCCATTAGCGACACCAGGGGCAGCGCAATCAATAACAGCAGAAAGCACCGTTTTGACGAAATTAACCGGCTGTTCAATAGTTTCATGCAGCAGCCTCGATAGCGATTAAAGAGTCGGCAATAGAGGCCATCGTCAGCCGCGCAACCTGCTCGGCAAACTTGGTGTGTTTGCCCGCAAAGCGAACTGCGGTTGCACTTTGGCCGCTCACCACCAGAGTCGAGTCTGTACCAGTACCCGTCGCTATGCTCTCGGATACCGTACTCTTAATAGCCAGCTGCTGAAATACCGCCGCCTTTGCTTCGGCTGCTATCATATGAGTTTCCACCATAGCCGCATCGGAGAGGGTCGCGCTGGTGATAATAGCAGTATTAATAGTACCCACTTCTTTAACCACCTCATGGTGCAAACCATAGTCTGCACTGTCGCCGGCGCGCAGAGCATTGCCAATGCCAGCGGTGGATAGCACTAACACCTGCTCACCTTCAATCTCGGTACCGTGAATACGCAGGGAATTCATCGAGGCGGCTGTCATCATGCCGACAGTATCACCCTGCCAGCCTTTATTGCGTGCATAGTTTTCCAAGGTATTCACGGGCTCTTCAACTTCTAGGGGACAGTTCAGTGGCACCTTATAATTGAGCCAGTGACTGGCCCAGCAGAGGCCGCCATTAAATACGGCCGAACTGAGCGCGCGGCGTGGTTCGCCGAAAGCCAGGTGAACATATTCCGCTGTTTTACTCAGAACAACGCCATCCAATAACCGCAGCGAGTGAATATCGTCGAGGTAATTGGTGAGGGCGCTGGTCGTCATAAGGTTTTTTGTTCTTGCTAGGCACTGTGCGGCTTTTTATCTTGAGACGCCGACGGCTCTATTTGGAATGCCGCCCAACCCTGAATAATTTTCTCAAGATGATCTATACCGTCGGTCAGACAAGCTGGCCCCGGCTGCAAAATATCCGCCGACTTCACTTCGTAGAGCTGATTGTGGATCACCGCGGGAATCGCATCCCAGCCGGTTCTCGCCACCACTTTTTCAGTGGCAAATTTACGTCCACACCAGGAGCCGATTATAATGTCTGGAGCCTTGGCAATCACTCTATCCTGATCGCCAATAATGCGGCTTTTGGCGTCAGCATGAACCGACAACTCACCAAAGCTATCGTCACCACCGGCAATCTCAATTAACTCCGAGACCCAGCGGATACCGCTGATTAGCGGGTCGCCCCACTCCTCAAAGTAGACCTTGGGACGGCGCGGTAAAGCGGCTGCAGTCTGCTGTATGGCATTCAGTCGAGCCTCGTATTGGCCCAACAATTCACGGGCTTTCTGCTCAGCCCCGACCATACAACCAATCATTAGTAGGGTCGAAAAAATCTCTGCTACCGAGCGCTGATTACAGATATGCACAGTCACGCCTTCACGCACCAGATCCGCCGCAATCTCGGCCTGCATGTCGGAGAAGCCAATCACTAGGTCTGGTTCTAATTTGAGAATTTTATGAATCTTGGCTGAGGTAAAGGCCGACACTTTGGGCTTTTCTTTGCGCGCATGGGGCGGTCGCACGGTGTAGCCGGAGATACCCACTATTCGCCAGTCTTCGCCCAGCAGATAGAGCCACTCGGTGGTCTCTTCGGTCATACAGACGATCCGCTCGGGCAATTTCACCTGAGCTGTGTAATTAAGGGTATTGGAAGTGGTCATTCCACGGTCTCCAAATCGGTTGATGACGATCGATGAGCTATACTGTTAAGCCCGGTATGAACTAACGCAGCAACAGCCAAGTAGATCAACGGATCGGTCAAATAGGTAAGGTAATAGCGCTCCACCCGGACGCTGTAATCCAGCAGACTCAGATCACTGAAGTTGCCAGAAAAAACATAGAAGCTGCCAATGAAAATCAAAAATGCGCCACTGACCGTCAACAGCGCCACGGCGAAGAGTTTAATGCCACACTTTAATCGCACCCGGTCGAAGCGCTCATCTGCCAATCTGGCACAGCGCCAAATGAGATAAAAACCCAGCAGAAAGAAAATCGCCAATGATGCGCTAGGCAGCAAGGCGGCCCAGTCAAAATAATTGCTTCGGGTAATGCTCATTAAGAGGGCTAAACATGCAGCCAATAATAGTTGCCAGCTTTTGGCCATAAGATTATTCATCAACCGCTTTTTTAAGGTCGAAATGATCAGGAAACAGCAGCGTACAGTCTAGGTGCTCTTCCAACTCTGCCGCCAAACGATTGAGTTGAGTCTCGCGAATTTCTCGCTGATCAACCACCTGAGTAGTTTCTAAACCAGCCCAGGCCAAGAGTGCGGCTGAGGAGTCCGGATGATCAAAGAGTCCATGAAGATAAGTGCCGAGCACCTGATTATCCGCAGAGATAGCGCCGTCAATGCGGCCATCATCCATTGTTGCTACTGGGCTGTTTAAAGCCGTGCCCGAAGAGGCACCACAGTGAATTTCGTAACCTTCGATATTGTCACCGGTCAGACTCAAAGTCCCCCGCACCTGACGCAGCTGTTTGTGCTGTTCAAGATTCGTGGTCATATCCAAGAGCCCAAGACCCTCAGAGACACCAGCAATGTCCTCGACAGCATGGAGATCCGACACCTGCGTCCCGAGCATCTGATAACCACCACAGATACCGATCACCTTGCCGCCGTAACGCAGATGACGATTAATCGCCTCATCCCAGCCGTTGTCCCGCAACCACTGCAAGTCGCGACGGACGTTTTTACTGCCGGGCAAAATAATCAAGTCAGCAGGGGGCTTGTCACCGTCGGGACCCACATATTGCAGGTCGACCTGGGGGTGCAAACGCAGGGCATCAAAATCGGTGTGATTACTGATACGCGTGAACACCGGCACCACTACTCGAAGCTGGGGCATCTCAATGTCCAGTATCTGCTCCGCGGCAATCGCATCCTCGGCATCTAGATGCAGGCCCGGCAGATAGGGAATCACGCCGATCACTGACTTACCGGTGCGCTCTTCGAGCCAATCCAACCCAGGCTGTAACAGTGCTATATCACCACGGAATTTATTGATTACAAAGCCAATAACTCGCTGCTGCTCTGTTTCTGAAAGTAAATCTAAGGTGCCCACCAGATGGGCAAACACGCCACCCTTATCGATGTCGGCAATAATAATCACCGGACAGTCGGCCTTTTCCGCAAAGCCCATGTTGGCAATATCATTGGCCCGCAGATTGATCTCGGCGGGGCTGCCAGCGCCTTCCACTACGACTACCTGATACTGCTCCTTAAGGCGGCCGTGAGACTGCATCACTGCATCCATCGCGACCTTTTTATAATCGTGGTATTTAACCGCATCCATATGGCTAATAGCATGGCCATGGATAATCACCTGAGCCCCAGTATCGCTAGAGGGCTTTAGCAGGATCGGGTTCATATCGGTGTGGGCATCGAGAAAGCAGGCCTGAGCCTGGAGTGCCTGAGCGCGGCCGATCTCGCCGCCGTCCTCAGTGACTGCACTGTTTAAAGCCATATTTTGCGGCTTAAACGGGACAACCTTAACACCGCGATTAGCCAGCACGCGGCACAGACCCGCCACCAGAACGCTCTTTCCTGCATCTGATGTCGTGCCCTGAACCATTAACGTGCGAGCCGGGGTGTTCATCTTAGTAATCAACGCCTTTGCGGGCTTTAACTCCGTCGCGATACGCATGCTTGATATCTTTGATTTCAGACACCGTATCCGCCAACTCGCGAATCGCTGCACCGCCTCCGCGACCAGTGACTACAACACTCTGGTTCTCAGGACGGTCAGCTAAGGCCTTGAGCACCATCTCTTCATCGAGATATTTGTAGCTGAGCATATAAGTGAGCTCATCGAGAATCACTAGGTGAACGCTTTCATCTTTCAGCATCGGCTCAACAACAGCCCAGGTTCTCTCGGCGGCAGCAATATCGCCGCTGCGGTCCTGAGTGTTCCAAGTAAAACCGGTGCCCATTTGATAGAACTCGATCTCAGGGCACTTCTCTCTGACATAGAGTTCTTCACCGGAGAGCTGCTTGCCCTTAATAAACTGTACAACCCCAACCTTGAAGCCGTAACCCAGCGCGCGCACCACCATGCCAAAGGCCGAGCTGCTTTTACCCTTGCCATCGCCAGTCAGTAAAATCATTACACCGCGCTCTTCGTCCGAGGCAGCAATCTTGGCGTCGATCTTTTCTTTCTGATTTTGCATCTTGCGCTTGTGACTTTCGTCTTTTGTTTCAACTGCTTTTTTATCTTCACTCATTGCTAGCATGCCTCTAAAGTTGGGCTCAAAATGGGCTCTTCACTTTAAGAAGTGCCCTATAGGGTGATTAGAAAGACGGCGTATAGGCGACAGTAAACATCACCTCTCTACCCACAGACCGGTAATTGCCCAATCCGAAAGAAGAAGCTGTGACATATTCTTTGTCTGTTAGATTATCAACCTTCGCTTTCACCGCCCACGCATCATTAATGCGGTAGCTAGCGCGGATTGCGCTCGTGGTATAACCGCCTAACTTGATAGTATTAGCCGCATCATCAAAGCGATGACCTTCGCTGCGCAGGGAAAAACCCAGAGTGAGATCGTTAAAGCCATAGTCCGCATCAAAGCTCATAGACTGCTCTGCACGGCGGCGCAACAGCTTACCATTGGCTTTATTTTCAGGATCGATTACCGAGCCCGATAGCGACAGGGCCCAACCAGCGACTTCAGTATCCACATTGAACTCAACACCAGTAATCTCTACTTCCGCGGTTTGATCAGTTTGAAAACTCGAGCGGTTGTACTGGATGAGGTTTTGAAGCTGATTGTTAAAGACTGCAACCGTGATTAGAGTATTGCCTAAGCTGGCGTTTAAACCGATCTCATAATTGGTCGACTCTTCAGGCACAAAGCTGGGATCACCAAAACCTGGGTAGTAGAGATCATTAAATGTAGGCGCTTTAAAGCCCTCACTAACTGACCCAATTAAGCGCAGATTATCAGTCAGGTTCATACCAGCCAAAAATGAGGCTGTAGTGAAGTCACCAAACTGTTCGTTATCGTCGTAGCGCAGACCAAAGTTAGTATCCACCCCGCCAAGCTGGATCTGATACTGGGCAAACGCCGCTTCGTTGTCCCTTTTGGCTTCGTCATAAGTGATTAAACTGACCACTTCATCGCGCAGATAGTCGAGGCCCAGGGTCAATGTGTGCTGATCACCTAAAAAAATATTATTAACCCAGGTGGCTTCGGTTTTCTGAGTATTAAACTCACCCCCACTACCGGTCGTACTTAGATCAATATTGTCCGCAGCCTCTGCCGCTTTATCATTGGTTCGACCCACCTGAAAGCTGCTGTGCCACTGTTCATTGATTTCAAAGTCCACCCCGGCAGATAGCGAATCAACCTGACCTACAGTATAGATATTGCAATCCACCGGTGAGCTGTTTGGCCAGCTACCAACAGAACAGTTACTGTCATATTCTGCTTCAGTTTCATTCTGTTGATAGGTGAGTTTAAGGGTCGCGCTATCGCTGAGCTGGTAGCGGAAGTTCAAAGCCAGTGAATTGTTTCTATAGGCATCGTCGTCACCATGCACACCATCGGTTGCATCCGTATTGTCAATGCCATCGGTATGCAGGGCATTGGCCGCTACCGTAAAGTGAAACCTCTCGCCATTTAAGCCGCCTACTGCGGTGGTCTCAGAGGTATTGTTGCTGCCGAATGAAGTCTCAATATTGAAAACCGAAGGGCTCGAGGTTTTGCGGCTAATAATATTCACTACACCGCCAATGGCATCGGCACCGTAGAGATTTGATTTTGGCCCACGGATAATTTCAATGCGCTCAACCGTTGCCAGATTAATCGAGGCCAGGCTTGCACCGCCCGTTGTGGCACTGCCGATACGCACGCCATCAATAAGAAACAGGCTGTGATCACCCTGATTACCGCGCAGAGACAAGGACGTCGAGCTGCCGCGACCGCCGTTGCGAACAAAAGAGGCGCTGGGTACACGGGTCATAAGGTCAAAGAGGTCGGAGGTCTGATAACGCTCAATGTCAGCGCGCTGAAATAAGGTCACAGCGGACAGACTTTCGGAAATATTGGTGGGGATTCTAGTGCCTGTGACAATAACGCTCTCAATGTCATCATTGGCCAAAACGGTGGCAACAGGCAAGCACAGAGCAGCAATAGCTGCAGAGGTATAAATTAGCTTCATTATTAGGTTCTCTTACACTCACACCCGAGTGGTTAAAATTAATTTACGGGGCATGCGCGAGAATAGACAGAGACTGTCAATCAGCACAAGACCGCACCCCGCGGTTTGTCTGCATAGCGATAGGCCGGTCTCCGGACTCATAAGTGAGCTGCCTGTTAGGGCCTCTCTATTTAGCCACCTTCCCATGCCAAAAATCGCACAGTGGTCATACAGCTAAACATTCTTATTTACCGTTGCGGGGGCAGTGTCGGGATGGCTAGTAGTCCAAGTGTTAAATCACTCGGACTGTGCGCACCGACTTCCCATTTCACCATTTCTTTACCAACCCGAAGGCGGGTGAAGAAACAGAACCTATTGCCGAAGCAAGAGCGAGCAATCTACTCTCGCTCGCTTTTATTGTCAATCTGGATCACTAATAGATCGATAAATTCAATGGTAACCAAGCACCTTTAAAATGCAGGTCGAACTACACTTCGAAGCAAAAATATGGGTAATCATGCTGGCTATCTTGATAAAACGAGTATTGGCATCGAAGATGGAAGCCACCTATGAAGAGTTTTCAAGCTGCTGTGCCAGCCAAAGGCTTTAGCTCTAAAAGGCCATTTAAAAAATAGTAACGAAACCAAGGTTCGCTGCAACCTGATCCAGATGGAGAGCCTTGCAGATTGTAAAGCGATGAGCATGAGCGCAATTGTTGGTTTATTCATAGCGCGCAGATTTTTTGAGCGAGGCTTTTAGAATGGCCCGCAACACGCAACAGTGCGAGATACGAACCTCACAACCGTTGCAACGGTGCCAAAAATACACCACCCAGCCTTTAATACAGGATAAATTCAGTGCATTTTTGACGTCGCTCAGCCGGCTTTGTTGAACTATTGCCCAACTTTTAGGCTGCCGGTTTTACCAAGACCGCCTTTTACCTGCTGAACCTTATAATTTGTCAAAGCCTTAACCATTTGATTAAAGGAATCAGCAAACGCGGCAGTAACAATTTTTCCTTCTGGAGTGTTACTAAAAGCCCCCCCTGCCCCACCAGCACTGCCGCCGAAAAGTGCCCCGCCCAGAGCAAAATCGTAATTAGCCGCATTGCCCACCGCTGCAGAAATTTGCACGCCGGAACGATTATCAATTAACAGTAAGGTTGTTGCGGCTTCGTTTTTTTGCATGCCGCCAGCTATAGCAGTACCGATGCCCCCAAATAATGCGCCGGCAATAGCCCCTATACCACCAGTGCCTTTTTCTGCAAATTGAACTGACGGACTGATGGTATAATC
>CESU01000668.1_pt1 | contig 12438 bp, 13 predicted proteins | sample 531141 | NCBI WGS metagenome assembly CESU01 (sample SAMEA2621401, study PRJEB7988) | marine metagenome | isolation source: saline water (ENVO:00002010), including
GTGAAACCAGGTAAACTCTATAGGGTGCAATGTCATGTATATCAGTGTTTGAGCGCGTCACGTGCGATGCTGAAGGGTAGGCAGCTAAAGTTTACTGGTAACAGTAGGCGAAGATAAATGATAAGGGCCATAATTTTGTGGTACAGAATCCGGCTTACAGATCTGCTTTTTTTTTAGTTTTCAAAAAAACTAAAGCAGTTACCTCCGTAACTCTTAACTTCCGAAAAGTGGGGTGATTCAGAAAGATCCGTTTGCTTTGAATGTTCTATAATGAAAATACCTTCTATTTCTAGGAGCTGATTTTTAAAGACAGTTTCAATAATTTTTAAAAACTTACTGTGCTCTAACTCATAAGGAGGATCTGCAAAAATTATTGTTTGAGTCTGTTTTGTTTTTTCTAAAAAACTAAACACATCTGCCTTAATTACTTGTATGGGCATATTAAATTCTTTAGCTGTTTTATCAATAAATTTTGTACAATGAAAGTTCTGGTCTACAGCGACGATATATTCTGTACCTCTTGAGGCAAATTCATAACTGATATTTCCAGTTCCTGCAAATAAGTCTAAAAAAGATATGTCGTGAAAATGATAGCGATGGTTAATAATATTAAATAGTGCTTCTTTAGCCATATCAGTCGTTGGGCGGACTGGTAAGTTTTTTGGAGCTAAGATTCGCCTAGCTTTAAAAGTTCCTGAAATGATACGCATTATTAGCTATTTAGTAATGTAAAATATTTAGAGCTTGAATCCATTCGGTATATCATAGAGTTACTGTGCAATAAAACTACATCTCTTATGTACTTATATGCAATTTGATACAACTCATCACCTTCAACTATTGTTCCCATAAGTACAAGAGGAAATTCTTCTGGGTTTAATTGTAGTTGTTCAGCAGTAAAGAGAAGGTAATAAATAAAATCTTCTTTTGTGATAAACTCAAAACGATTATAAAACTTTAAAAGATTATTTTTAACCACCACTATCTCAAAATGATTATCCTCAACATTGAGGTACATTTTATTTATTTTTGTGTTTTTTTCAAGAATCAAAACACGATTTATTAAAATGGTCGCACTGTGTTTGTATTCAAAACTCCCAAACCGATCAAAAATAAAGTTATTAATATTCATAAGAGGGACGTAAACAACCATAATGTCTGCAACGTTTATTTGATCATAGGTAATAAAGTCTGTTTTTAGAATTTTTGAATTAAACTTAAGATAGTCAATTAGGTTGGTTTCATCAAACAACGGTTTAGGTACTACAGTAGCTAGTTCGTTACTGTGTATGACAAAAACTTTAGAGAATTCCTGATTTAGGATAGGAGTGGAATTAAATGAGTGAATCAGTTTATCTAAAAGCTCGTTTGGAGATAGTTTCTTATCAAAATTTACAGAATCCAAATATTCAATATTGGAAGTCATTTTATTTAAAACAAAAAAAGAAAGTCCACTCAAGCTTACTTGAATGGACAATTCATTTATAGAATTTGATATTTTATTGTTCTGAATAATTTTTTGGCCAGTTTCCGTTAGTATTTACTTCTTCCATAGAACCAACTTTTAAACTTGGTCCATTAACACCTTCAACCGAAACCACATCGGACTCTAAATCTACTAAGTTCTTATCTTGATCAAATAGAATTAATTTTTTAGAAACAGAGGCTTCAAAAACAGGAATATTAATACCATTTTGATCTAGAAGACCTGATTTTAATTCAAATAATTGATCTTGTTTACCAACTGGAACATTCATCATAGTTTTATAACGTGAATCAACTCCAAATAGTGAGTCTAATACAGAAACAAACCCAAGCGTATCAACAATGATTATATCTTTTGTAGTATCAACTCCATATAATCGAGTTAATTCTTTATCGATTATAGTAGAATCTCTACGTTGTGTGATTGTGAATTTTTCATTTTCAATAAACTTAACTAAACTATCCCAGTTTCCTTGAAACTGTCCAGTAACAGATCTGTGAGCTAATTCAGCGTCTCTAATGTCTTTAAGGTTTTCAATAACAACCTTGTATCGTTTTTCTTTTAGTTGATTAAACTTGATTTCACCATAAACAGACATAAAGGTTATATAGCCTAAATAAATTATTATTGCCCATAGCCCAAAAAGAATATAAGATTTATATTTTTTTGGGGTTTTTTTATCAATCAAATAAACAATAACAATTGTTAATACAATGACTAAAATTACTCCTAAAATTACCATAGTTTCTTTTCTATTAAATTAAACCATAACAAATCTACAATTTTTTTTTATTCAATAAAGTGAATGTTAGTAAAAATCATTTCTATATTTGAATAATTAATTCTCTGCACGATAACTGAATGGATTCCAATGACTTTTACAATATACTGAAGAAAAGTTTTCCTTTTAATCCAACATTAAAACAAAATATTGGTTTACAGTTACTTTCGAACTTCATTTTTAGTGAAGCTGCAAGTGAGCTTTTTGTATTAAAGGGCTATGCGGGAACCGGGAAAACAACTATAATAGGGGTTTTAGTTAAAAATTTGTGGCACGTTAAAAAAACTGCAGTTCTACTTGCTCCAACTGGCCGTGCTGCCAAGGTTATTAGTAACTACTCTAAAAGCGATGCATTTACTATTCATAAGAAAATTTATTCTCCACGAGCAGAAAAAAATGGTAAAATATCTTTCATACTTGCCCCAAATAAGCATAAAAAAACATTATTTATTGTAGATGAAGCCTCAATGATATCTGATGTTTCTAACCAAGCTAAATTATTTGGAAGCGGCTCACTACTAGATGATTTGATTCAGTATGTATATTCAGGTCAACAGTGTAAGTTATTACTTATCGGAGATACCGCACAGCTTCCTCCAGTTAAATTAGATTTGAGTCCAGCCTTGAACGAGTCTAATTTAGAGCTTAACTATAATAAAGAAGTGATTCGTTTAGAACTAGATGAAGTAGTAAGACAGGAAGAAGGTTCTGGAATTCTATTTAACGCCACTAATTTAAGAGAGGCCGTTTCAAATTCTTATTTTGATTCTTTTCAGTTTAATTTAAAGGGGTTTAATGACATCGTAAGTCTCATTGATGGCTATGAAATTTTAGACGCAATAAATGATGCTTACAATACACTAGGTAATGAAGATACGACTTTAATAGTTCGATCTAATAAACGTGCTAATTTATATAATGAACAAATCCGTTCACGAATTTTATTTAATGAAAATGAATTATCATCCGGTGATTTTTTAATGATTGTGAAAAACAATTATTTCTGGTTAAAGCCAACTAGTGAGGCGGGATTTATTGCTAATGGAGATATTATTGAAGTACTTGAGATATTTAGTATAAGAGAATTATACGAATTTAGGTTTGCGGAAGTTAAAATTAGGATGGTAGATTACCCTAAAATGCGGCCTTTTGAGACAGTTCTCATGTTAGACACCATAAAATTAGAAACTCCTTCATTACCTTATGAAGAATCTAATAAGTTATATCAAGAAATATTAAAAGATTTTGAAGACGAATCATCATCTTATAAGAAGTTTTTAGGAGTAAAGAAAAGCAAATATTTAAATTCTCTTCAAGTGAAGTTTTCATACGCTATCACTTGCCATAAGTCTCAAGGCGGGCAATGGGATACTGTCTTTGTTGAGCAACCTTATCTTCCAAATGGTATTGATCGTGATTACCTACGTTGGTTATATACAGCTATTACTAGAGCAAAAGAAAAGCTTTATTTAATAGGTTTTAAAGATGATTTTTTTGAAGATTAATTATATACTGTTTTCATATATTTAATTTATTAATTTTATGTAATTTTGATTGACAATCAATTTAGATTTCAATGAAAATAATTGCTATGATTCCTGCTCGATATAGTGCATCCCGATTTCCGGGTAAACTGATGCAGGACCTTGAAGGTGAAAGTGTGATATTAAGAACCTATAAGGCTACCCTGAGAACTAAATTGTTTAGTGAAGTTTATGTTGTGACTGATAGTGGGATTATAAGTCAAGAAATTAAAAGTAATGGGGGTCAGGTCATTATGAGTACCAAAGAACACGAATCTGGAAGTGATCGTATTGCAGAAGCGGTTCAATTAATCGAGTGTGATGTAGTTGTAAATGTTCAAGGAGATGAACCATTTACGGACTGTGAAAGCCTCAAGAAACTTATTAATGTGTTTGAAACTGATAACAAAAAAGAAATAGACCTAGCTTCTTTGATGGTTCATATTTCCGATTCTAATGAAATTCAAAACCCAAATACAGTAAAGGTCATAGTTGATCAACGAAATTTTGCTCTTTATTTTTCAAGAAGCCCAATTCCATACCAAAGAGACTCAAAAGTTAATACCAGGTACTTCAAACATAAAGGCGTTTATGCTTTTAGAAAAGAAGCCTTGTTAGACTTTGCTAAACTTCCAATAAAAATGTTGGAGGACTCTGAAAAAATTGAATGCATCCGTTATTTAGAGTTTGGAAAAAAAATTAAAATGGTTGAGACGGATGTTCAAGGAGTTGAAATTGATACTCCGGAAGACTTACAACGCGCAAAAATTTTTTTGAGAGAGACTAACTAAATTAGTATATATTGAAAAAAATAGATTTAACGAATTGGAATCGCAGGCAACATTACCATCATTTTAATGCCCTTAAAGACCCATATTTTGCAGTTACCATTCCATTAGATGTATCCATTGCGTATAAAAAAGCAAAGGATAATAATCATAGTTTTTTTGCTGTTTACCTTCATGCTTGTATGATGGCAATAAATCATACCGAAAATTTTAAATATAGAATTATCGGAGATGAAGTATTTGAACTAGATGTAATACATGCTTCTGCCACCATTTCTAGAGAGGATCATACATTTGGATTTAGTTATATTAATTTTTCGGAAAATTTTGATGAATTTAATACTAATATTATTAAGGAAAAACAACGTATAAGAGAATCATCGGAGCTCTATCCCCCTTTGTATGGGTTAAATTGCATTCATTGTTCTGCTTTACCATGGTTTAGTTTTTCATCACAAAAAGAGCCTTTTTCAGGAGTTCAGGATTCTATCCCTAAAATAGGGTTTAGCAAAACCTATAAACAAACAAGTAAACTCATTATGAATGTTTCAATTAGTGTTAATCATGCATTGGTAGATGGCTACCATGTTGGTCAGTTCTCAGAAAAATTTCAACAATTCTTGAGCATTAAATAATTTCTCAACATACAAAACGTTTATAATTTATGAGTTTCAAAAATTTCCCTATGGTTGCTAAAGTTATTTTTGGTCGAGGTAGTTTCAATCAACTTGGTGAAATAATAGCTCCTTTGCGTAAAAATGAGCTAGCTCCTTTTATATTTTTAGTAGATGATGTTTTTGAAAATAAGTCATCCTTTTCGTCAAAAATTCCATTACTATATAGCGATCAAATTATATATATATCTGCTGATGAAGAACCCAAGACTTCTCAAGTTGATGCTTTAGTTGAAGAAATAATTTTAAGTACTAGCAACTTACCGTCAGGAATTATTGGTATAGGAGGCGGTACAATTTTGGATTTAGCGAAGGCAGTTTCATTGTTGTTAACAAATAACGGATCAAGTGAAGATTTTCAGGGATGGGATTTAATTAAGAACAAAGGAATTTACCATCTTGGTATTCCTACTATTTCTGGAACAGGTTCTGAAGTATCAAGAACTACGGTACTAACAGGGCCTACAAAAAAACTAGGAATTAACAGTGACTTCACCCCATTTGATCAGGTAATATTAGATCCAGAACTTACAGTAGGGGTTCCTAAAAATCAATGGTTTTATACAGGAATGGATTGCTATATTCATTGTATAGAATCTCTTAACGGAAATTTTATAAATTCTTTCAGTAAATCATACGGAGTTACCGCTTTAAAGTTGTGTGAAGAAGTGTTTTTAAATTCATTGAGTCATAATGAAAGTCAAGATAAATTAATGATGGCTTCTTGGCATGGCGGTATGAGTATTTCGTATTCTCAAGTTGGTGTGGCGCATGCGTTGAGCTATGGTTTGTCTTTTTTATTAGGAATTAAACATGGTTTGGGAAATTGTATTGTATTTGATCATCTTGAAGGATTTTACCCCGAAGGTGTTAGAGTGTTTAAACAGATGAAAGCAAAGCATAATGTTTCATTTCCTAAAGGAGTTTGTGCGAACCTTTCAGAAAAACAGTTTGACATCATGATTGATGTTGCTTTAAGTCTTGAACCATTGTGGGAAAATGCTGTAGGAAAAGAATGGAAGACCCAAATTACTAGATCTTTGTTAAAAGATCTTTATTCAAAAATGTAAATATGCAAATAATTTCAAAATTTATATACCATCGTCTATTGGGATGGAATTTTACTGGTTTCAATGAATTTAGTTCTGTGAAAAAAGCAGTTATTATTGCTGCTCCTCACACCAGTTGGCATGATTTTTATATTGGGGTTTTATTGCGATCCATTATCCAAATGCAAATAAATTTTATTGGAAAAGAGTCACTGTTCAGTCCATTAACTGGGTGGTTTTTTAGAGCACTGGGAGGCGCACCGATTAAACGCAATGGCAATGAAAATCAGGTAGATTCGATCGCTAGATTGTTTGATAATAGAGAGATATTTCGTATGGCAATAGCTCCAGAAGGAACCAGAAAAAAAGTGGATACTTGGAGAACAGGATTTTACTATATAGCAAAAAAAGCCAATGTGCCTATAGTGATGATCACTTTTGATTTTAAAAATAAAGTGAATTGTATTTCTAACCCTTTCATTCCAACAGATGATATAGATGCAGACTTTAAGTTTATGCGTTCTTTTTTTGAAGGAATCAAAGGAAAAATTCCGGAGTACTCTTAGTTATTCTTGCATTGTATGATAAACGTTTTGAACATCATCATCTTCTTCAAGTTTTTCTAGTAATTTATCAACGTCAATTATTTGTTCCTCACTTAAAGGCTTTGTCACCTGTGGAATACGATCAAATCCAGATGAAAGGATTTCTATATCTCGTGATTCTAAAGCCGATTGAATGGCCCCAAAACTTTCAAAGGGAGCGTAAATTAAAATACCATCATCATCTGCAAAAACCTCTTCAGCTCCAAAATCTATAAATTCAAGCTCAACTTCTTCGACATCAAGCCCTTCAGCACTAATTCTAAAATTACAACTACGGTCAAACATAAAAACGACCGAACCTGAAGTGCCCATGTTACCATTACATTTATTGAAATAACTTCTTACATTCGCGACTGTTCTCGTATTATTATCAGTAGCGGTCTCTACTAATATGGCTACTCCATGCGGGGCATATCCTTCAAATAAGACTTCCTTATAATCCCCTTGGCTTTTGTCACTAGCGCGTTTGATAGCCCGCTCAATATTGTCTTTTGGCATATTAACAGCCTTACCATTTTGAATAACGGCTCTTAATCTTGAGTTACTATCTGGGTCTGGACCACCTTCTTTTACAGCAATAACGATGTCTTTTCCTATACGTGTAAATGCTTTGCTCATTGCTGACCAGCGCTTCATTTTTCTTGCTTTACGAAATTCAAAAGCTCTTCCCATAGGTTCCTAGATATTAAGTTTAACAAAAATAAAAATGCTTGACTGAAAAACAAATATTATAAGACTTAATTAGTCAAATCATGTCGTCAAGAACTTCTTCACTCTTCATTTGAAGATGTTTTGGGAGTTTATTCTCTCTAGGCAGGACTGCTAGATAACGAGAGTTATTAGTAGTGTAAACTAGTTTATAACGAGTATTATTAAAATCCATTTTTTTGACGAGATCTTTAATGAAATCATCGTGACATACCAAGTCAGAGCTTCCCAAGTGATAAATCCCATTTTTATTTCTGTTTATTATATAATGTAATTGTTGAGATACTTTTTTTGCTGTTGTAACGTTCATTATAAGGTTTGGGAATAACTCTATAGGCTCATCTAGTTTGAGTAGTAATTTAATTTCGTTGTTACGTGGGGATAGAGATCCAAATACCATAGGCAATCTAATAATTGCGACCTTTTTGGTTGGTAGTTTTAGAAATAATTGTTCTAGGCGGATCTTTAAATGTCCGTATTTGCTGTTGCTAAGGGTAGTGTCATTTTCATAGCTTGGAAATTTGCTATAGGCATCAAATACATTAGCAGAGGACAAAAATATAACTTTGCAATCTTTTTCATGTGTGGTATACTCATAGAGATGTTTATGGGCTGTAAGTTGAGCTGAGAAGTTTCCTCTAAGTGATGAAATTATAATGGTCGGCTTAGATAGGTTTAAAATTTCAAAAATATCATCTTCTTCAAAATCATACTGAAAAAAATGGGTATTCTTTTCGTGCGAAATACAAGAAGTTCTATAGGTTCCAAATGTTTGAAAGTAGGGGTGGAGTTCTCTATAAATAGCACCACCTAAAAAACCACTAACACCAAGTATTAGAATCCGGTGTTTTTTTAATGTTGCCATAATTTAAACGCATTATTTTTTATAAAATGGAAGCTTTACGACTTTTGCAGATACCTTATGTTTACGAATCGCTACACGTATATCAGACCCCACTGTTTTGAAATCACTCGATACGTAGCCCAAGCCAATACCTTTTCCAAGTGACGGCGCCATAGTCCCAGAAGTAACGATTCCTATTTCGTTTCCTACGGAATCTTCAATTCGGTAGTCTTTTCGTGGGATGCCACGTTCCAATAACTCAAATCCAACCAAGCATCGTTCGGTACCCCTTTTTTTTTGTATTTCTAGAGCTTCAGAATTTGTAAATGATTTTGAGAACTTAGTCACCCATCCCAATCCTGCTTCAATTGGTGATGTTTCATCATTTATATCATTTCCGTAAAGGCAGTAGCCCATTTCTAGTCTCAAGGTGTCTCTAGCAGCTAACCCGATAGGCTTGATTCCATGTAAGTTTCCAGCTTCAAATACGCGCTCCCATATCTGCTTAGCTTCAGAATTTTTACAATAAATTTCAAATCCTCCACTTCCTGTGTAGCCAGTTGCTGATATAATTACATCATTAACCCCAGCAAAATCTGAAATTTTAAAATTATAGAAGTCAATTTCTGATAGATCCTCACTTGATAAAGACTGCATTGCTACCACTGCCTTTGGACCTTGAATCGCCAAGAGTGAGTAATCGTCACTTCGGTTAATCAGTTCTGCTCCAATTGAGTTTTTGGAAACAATCCAATCCCAATCTTTTTCAATGTTACTAGCATTTACAACAAGTAAATAAGACTCTTCTTTAAGTTTGTAAATAATCAAGTCGTCTACAATACCACCAATATCATTTGGTAAACAGCTGTATTGTGCTTTCCCTATCGTTAGTTTAGAAGCATCATTTGAAGAGATGCTTTGGATGAGCTCTAAAGCCATAGGGCCTTCAATAATAAATTCACCCATGTGAGACACATCAAATACGCCTATCCCTTCACGAACAGTTTGGTGCTCAACAGTGACCCCTTCGTATTGTACGGGCATTAAGTAGCCTGCAAAGGGGACCATTTTAGCGTTAAGTGCTTCGTGTATTGAATGGAGAGCAATCTTTTTCATAGTGAAATTTATTATTTTCAATACAAATTTAAACAAAAATAAGAATTGAAAGCGCTTATAGTCCCGTTAAAAAAGCCTTAAAATCTAAGTAGTCATTAATTTGAGTAGCTACTTTGACTTTATCAATAACTGCTTTAATTTGTTTTGGTAATGGAATATCAACAGCAACAACCTCTTTTACGATATCTAAAAATTTAGTAGGGTGAGCTGTTTCTAAGAAAACACAATGCGCTTCAGGGTTGCTCTTTAAATATGATTTACTACCTAAATAACCTACAGCACCATGAGGGTCTGCAATATAGCCTGTGGTTTTATAGATTTCTTTCAACGCTTCTTTCGTTTGTTTATCTGAAAAACTATAAGAAAATAGGTTTGACTTTAATGATTCAAAATCATTATTATAAATCGCTTGAATGCGAATAAAATTGCTTGGGTTTCCAACATCCATTGCGTTACTGATCGTTTGAACTGAAGGCTTCGGTTTGTAATCTGCGGATTTCAGATACCTAGTGACTACATTGTTCTCATTATTTGAAGCAATAAAATGTTTTATAGGTAAGCCTAGCTTTTGTGCAATCATTCCAGCACATACATTTCCGAAATTTCCACTGGGTACTGAAAACACAATATCTTTATACTTATTTTTCAACTGTTTATAGGCAAACATGAAATAAAATAATTGTGGAAGCCAACGAGCCACATTGATTGAGTTTGCAGATGTTAGTTGCATTTTAGAGGTTAGTTCTTTGTCTAAAAAGGCTTTTTTTACCATGTCTTGACAATCATCAAAAGTTCCCTGTACTTCTAATGCGGTAATATTTAGCCCTAAAGTTGTTAGTTGTTTTTCTTGAATGTTACTTACTTTTCCACTTGGATATAATATAACGACTTTTACGCCTTTAACTCCTAAAAATCCATTTGCAACAGCACCGCCAGTGTCCCCAGAAGTAGCGACTAATACTGTTACTTCGTTGGAATTATTTTTATTAAAATACCCTAAGCAACGTGCCATAAATCGAGCTCCTACATCTTTGAAAGCCATTGTTGGTCCGTGAAATAACTCAAGCGTAGAAATCGAGTCTGTCAGTTTGATTACTGGAAATTCAAAGCTCAAGGTTTCAGATACAATTTTTTTTAAAATAGCTTCTGGAATCTCAGGACTTATGAACTGTTTAATGGCTTCATAAGCAATTTCATCATTTGATAAGGTTTCTATTGTTTCAAAAAAGCAGGGGTCTAATGCTGTTATGGTTTCCGGAAAATATAAACCTCTGTCAGGTGCAAGCCCTTTGATAACAGCATTTTCAAATGTAGTAGTGGGTGCTGCATGATTTAAACTGTAATAATTCATTTTTAATTCTAGTTTAGTTTTTTGATTCCTTCCATATTTATTTTAGAAACATATATATCAAACGGTATAGTATATTTTGCGTAAGCTTGTCTAACTGCTTTTTCAACTTTAATTGCAGTTTTTTGACTTTTACATAAACTAAATACTGAGGGGCCAGAGCCAGAAATCCCAGTGCTTAATGCGCCATGTTCCAATGCGGCCTTTTTGATGCTTTCAAATCCGGGTATTAATTGGCTTCTAAAAGGTTCTACGACCACATCTACTAACGAACGACTGATTAGCTCATAGTCATTCGTATGCAAGCCGTGAATTAGACTACCAACATTGGACCATTGTGTGATAGCATTTTTTAAAGGAATATCTTTTGGAAGGATTTTTCTAGCATCAGAAGTTTTTATTTCAATCTGTGGATGTATAACAACAGCAAATAAATCCTCGGGAGTTGGAATTTGTAATATTTCTAAAGGATCTAAGCTTTTCACCAATGTAAAGCCTCCATATATAGCAGGTGCAATGTTATCTGCGTGTTCGCTCTGGCTTGCTACAGCTTCTCCTTTTATCGCAAAAGCAGTGAGTTCAAGAGGGGAGTAGGGGGAGCCCAATAAAACATTCATTCCATACACACTTCCAGCTGCGCTCGCAGAACTACTACCAACGCCACTTCCAGGCTTAATTTTTTTATAAATTTCAATCTCAAATCCAAAGTCAGGATTTGCAGCTTTATACATAGCCATTGCAGAAACACCAGCAACATTCTTATTAACTTCGTAAGGAAGGTCATAGCCCTCAATTTTAATTATTTTAACGCCTTTGTTTGATGTTTTCCTAATGATCATTTCATCTCCAACAGAATCTAAACAAAAACCTAAAACATCAAAGCCACAAGAAACATTGGCGACCGTAGCGGGAGAAAAAAGTTTTATTTCATTCATTTAGTTAGTTTTTTGATATTCTAATGATGTCAGCAAATAAGCCAGAAGCTGTAACTTCAGAACCTGCACCAGCACCCTTAATAATCATCGGCTGGTCTTTATATCGATTCGTATAGAACATTACAATATTATCTTTACCTTCTAAGTTGTAAAAGGGATGTCCTTTAGGAATTTCTTTGAGTCCAACTTTAGCGACTCCAACTTTAAATTCGGCTACATACTTTAATTTACACTGATTGGATTCCGCAGAAGCGAAAAGATTTTGAAAATGAGCTTCTTTAAGTATTAAGGTTTCATAAAAGGCTTCTACTGTATCAGCAGTCATACATTCTTTTGGTAAAAAAGATTCATTTTTTATATCATTTATATCCATCATTTCTCCACTTTCCCGTGCTAAAATTAATAATTTCCTAGCTACATCAAAGCCACTTAAATCAATTCTAGGATCAGGTTCAGTATAGCCCTCAATTTGTGCTTTCTTAACGACGTCGCCGAAGGTAGTGCTTTTATTGAAATTATTAAAAATATAATTTAAACTTCCTGATAGAACAGCATGAATAATTTTTATTTCGTCACCTGAA
>CESU01019473.1_pt1 | contig 12412 bp, 9 predicted proteins | sample 531141 | NCBI WGS metagenome assembly CESU01 (sample SAMEA2621401, study PRJEB7988) | marine metagenome | isolation source: saline water (ENVO:00002010), including
ACAATCGTACGCTGCCTGTCACGTTTGGTCGAACCGACGGCTGGCGAGATCATTCTAGACGGGGAAAACCTGCTTGAGAAAAGCGCCGAAGACCTAATCGACATCCGGCGCCACAAAATGGGCATGGTGTTTCAAAGCTTTGGCCTGATGCCGCATTTGTCTGTCATCGACAACATTGCCTTCCCGTTAAAACTGCAAGGAAAACCCGAGCAAGAACGCTATGCTCAGGCGAAACGTGTGATTGAACTGGTGGGCTTGCAGGGGCGCGAAAACAACTATCCCAAACAGCTTTCTGGCGGGCAACAGCAACGCGTCGGCATTGCCCGATCCCTAGCCGTTGAGCCTGATATCTGGTTTCTAGACGAACCATTCTCGGCACTGGATCCGTTGATCCGCAGGCAAATGCAAGACGAGTTTTTACACATTCAGTCGAAGCTGCACAAATCCATTGTTTTTATCACCCACGATTTTCACGAGGCTCTGAGGTTGGCGGACCGGATGGCAATCATGCGCGACGGGGCGATTGTTCAGATCGGACGCCCCGTTGATCTGATCCTGAACCCTGTGGACGACTACATTCGCAAGTTTACCCTGGATGTGCCGTGGGAAACTATTCTCACCGCCACCGACATTGTGGAAAAACCGGAAGGGCCGATCGACGCACTAAAGCGGGTTTCAGGTGAGACCTTGGTCGAAAAACTGCTGCGCTATCTCGCCGATAACGAGCAAGGTCTCGCCGTCGAGGCCAAAGATGGATCCATTCTTGGCATTGCAACCGCGCGCGGCGTTGTCAAAGCTTTGGCCTCTGGCAGCAACGATGACTCCGGCGCAGCCCCAAAAATAGTTCAGGCCTAGCGATGAAACTCGGATCCATAGAGCGCAGCTTTTTCCATTGGCTGGCAGTAATCGTAGTGACCTTAGGGTGCATTGCCGCCAAGGATCACTGGGGCTGGCTCATCGAATATCCAGACGCTTTAATCTTTCCGTTTTCAGATTGGTTGAATGTGATGATGGACTGGATGGTCAAACACTTTGGTTGGTTTTTTATGGGCATATCTTGGGTGCTTGAATGGCCAATATGGGTCGTGCAAAAAATTCTGAGCGGGCTGCCTTGGGCGGTCACAATGTTTCTATTTTGTGTGGTGGCCTTTGTGGCAACGGGATGGCGATTGGCCGCCTTCACGCTGGGCGCGACCCTCTATATGGTGGTGATCGGCTACTGGGAAGAAAGCATGAATTCGCTGTCGCTGGTGGCAATTTCTGTCCCACTTGCGATTTTCGTGGGGTTTTCTGTCGGCGTTTGGGGGTTTTATTCTGACCGCGCAGAACGGGCGATCATGCCCGCGCTTGACCTGTTCCAGACGGTGCCGGCGTTTGCATATTTGCTACCCATTTTATTGCTGTTCGGTTTTGGCACGGTCGTTGGCTTAATCGCCAGCGTACTGTATTCATTTCCACCGATGGTGCGCAATACGATGATCGGTCTGCGCAGTGTCGCACCAGAGGTCATAGAATCGGGCCTGATGTCCGGGGCAACCCCAGGCCAGTTGTTTTGGCAGGTGCGTGTTCCGTCGTGCCGCAAGCAAATTCTACTGGGGGTCAATCAAGCGACGATGGCATCACTGAGCATGGTAATCATCGCGTCGATCATTGGTGGCACGTCCGATATCGGCTGGGAAGTCCTGTCAACAATCCGCAAGGCGCAATTCGGAGAGAGCCTGCTGGTCGGCATGGTCATCGCCCTAATGGCAATGGTAATCGACCGCGTCACCTGTGGTTTGGCGCAACGATCAAACCTGTATGACCCATCCGAAAAAACGGTACTGCAACGCTACCGCATGTGGGCTGTCGCCATCATTGGCGCGACGCTGCTGTTTGGCTTGGCACAGGTGTTCAACGTGCTGGCCGACTGGCCACGCGACAACGTCTGGAGCCCGGGAAGGTCGATGAACGAAGGCTTAACCTATCTGATCGTGAACTACCGCCCCCAGATCGAAGCGCTCAAAACCTCGGCTTTTTTCTTTGTTATGCTGCCACTCAAAATTGGCCTGCAAGGCGCGGTGAGCCCGTTCACTTGGGGCTTTGCACTGACGGCCACACACAAAGTTGTCTATGCGCTCGCAATGGCCGCCATCGCGCTTTGGTGTGGAATGCGCGGCAAAACTATTGCTGGCATTGTGGTAATGTTATTTGCAGTATTTTTATATTTCGGGCTGACCTCTATCCCTTGGCCATGCGTGATTTTAATATATACTTTCATCGGCTGGAAGATCGGCGGTCGCGCTTTGGGTCTTGGTACGGCGCTGGGGCTTGGCTTTATGGTGGTTACTGGCAATTGGGCAGAGGCAATGTTGTCGGTCTATCTTTGCGGGATAGCCGCGATCATTTCGTTTGTGTTTGGCACCACCATCGGCATTTGGGCCGCCCACAATGACAAGGTGTCAGCCTTTGTACGTCCGATCAATGACACGATGCAAACGATGCCGCTTTTCGTCATCCTGATACCGTTCGTGATGGTGTTTAAAATTGGTGAATTTACTGGCCTGCTGGCCATTATCGCCTATGCGTTTGTGCCAGCGATCCGCTATGCCGAGCACGGTCTGCGCAACCTGCCCGAAACCGTGATTGAGGCCGGCAATATGATGGGGGCGACCCGGTGGCAGCTGCTGTGGCAGGTTAAAATCCCGCTGGCGCTGCCGGTGATGATGCTGGGGCTTAATCAGACTATTATGTATGCAATCGCCATGCTGGTTATTGCGGCATTGGTGGGTACAAACGGTCTGGAACAGATCGTATATATTGGACTGAGTGATGGCAATTTCGGAATCGGCATTGTTGCGGGACTTTGCATGGCCATCATCGCCATCATAGCTGATCGCATGACCCAAGGCTGGAGCAAAAAGCGTCAAGCGGAGTTAGGGTTAGAGGTTCAATGATCAAACTTTACCGTGACCAAAATAATTGGCCCTATCGCGGCGGTGGCGCGTACACCTTGCCGGGGCACAGTGAAAAAACCGAAAGCACCCGTCATGACTGACACTAAAGATCTTCCTCTGACCAGTGCCCACTGGGGCACATATCGTGCAAAAGTCAGCAATGGCCGTGTGCAGGAACTCATCGGCTTTGAGCATGATACAGATCCCTCTCCCATTGGGGGTGGCATGCTTGATGTGCAGCATGGCCCCACGCGCATAGATGCCCCAATGATCCGAAAAAGCTGGCTTGAGGGCGGCCCAGGCACCCGTGGTGACCTGCGCGGAGCAGATCCGTTTGTGCAAGTCACTTGGGACGAGGCCGAAAAGCTTGTTGCACATGAGATGAACCGCGTGCGCCACACATTTGGGAACTCAGCTATTTTTGGTGGCTCTTATGGTTGGGCAAGCGCGGGACGGTTTCACCACGCACAGAGCCAACTTCACCGGTTTCTCAATTGCATCGGCGGCTATACGAAGTCAAAATTTACCTACAGCTTTGCCGCCGCAGAAGCAGTTGTCCCCCATATTCTGGGCAGCTATCGCGGCTATCTCGACACCTGTACCAGTTGGGAATCGATCCGGGAAAATACCGAATTATTCGTTTGCTTTGGTGGCATCCCGCTTAAAAACGGACAGATCTGCCAGGGCGGCACCGGGCATCATTATCAGCGCGAAAATCTGATTGCTGCAGCCCGTGCAGACATCACCTTTGTCAATATCAGCCCGCTGAAATCCGACCTTTTGGACCAAGTGGGCGGCGAATGGCTGGCGCCGCGCCCTAATACCGATACGGCGATTTTGTTGGGTATCGCGCATACGCTACACAGTGAAGGGCTCAGCAACCAAGCGTTCTTGGACACATACACCGAAGGCTTTGACGCATTCTTGCCCTATCTTTTAGGCGAGACCGACGGGATTGCAAAAACCGCCAACTGGGCCGCCGAGATTAGCGAAATTCCAGCCGACACCATACGCGCTCTGGCCAGAAGAATGGTTGCACAACGCACGATGATTTCGGTCAGTTGGTCACTGACACGGCAAGACCACGGCGAACAGGCGTTCTGGGCGGCAATCATGGTGGCATCGATGGTTGGTCAAATCGGGCTGCCCGGTGGCGGTTTCGGCTTTGGCTATAGCGCCACCAATCACATTGGTGGTCAGTTCACCATTTTGCCCGGGGCCGCCTTTCCTCAAACCAAAAACAAAATAGAGACCTTTATTCCAGTGGCGCGGATCAGTGATTTATTGCTCAAACCTGGGGAAGATTTCGAATTTGACGGGGTCCGCTATCAATACCCAGATACCAAACTGGTCTATTGGGCCGGCGGAAATCCGTTTCACCACCACCAAGATCTAAATCGTTTAATGCGTGCTTGGGCAAAGCCCGACACGATAATAGTCAACGAATGGTGCTGGAATTCACTGGCCAAGCGCGCCGATATCGTTTTGCCCTGCACCACACCGCTGGAGCGTCACGATATCGCCATGACGCCGCGCGACCCCTATGTCGTGTCCATGTCCAAACTGACCGAACCCTATGGGCAGAGCCGCGATGACTTTGAAATTTTCGCCGGCATTGCAGGCGCTATGGGTGTCGAAGAGAGCTTCACCGAAGGCCGCAGCGCAGAAGACTGGCAGCGCTGGATCTATCAACAAACCTGTGAACGGGCCGCCAACGCCAATATCGACATCCCCGATTATGAACAGTTTCGCAAAGAGGGCTGGTTTAAAGTCAAAGCGCCAGACGAACCGATTGTAATGCTGCGTGATTTTCGCGCCGACCCCATCAACAACCCCCTCGCCACACCAAGTGGCAAAATTGAGATTTTTTCAAAGACTGTGGCGGACTTTGGCTATGATGATTGCCCCGGGCACCCAGCGTGGCTAACGCCTTGCGAATGGTTGGGCGGAGATATAGCGCGCCACCCCCTGCATCTAATTTCGAACCAGCCCAAAACCAAGCTGCATTCACAAATTGATCACGGTAGCCACAGCCGGTCTGACAAAATCGAGGGCCGCGAACCGGTTCACATGAACCCCCAAGATGCCGCCAATCGCGGCCTGAAAGCAGGCGACATCGTAAGGATGTTTAACGATCGTGGTGCCTGTCTGGGTGGAGTACGGATCGACACAAACCTGCGTCAGGGCGTTGTGCAGATGAGTACCGGCGCGTGGTACGATCCGGCAACACCTGAGGATGCTGGCGGGATATGCAAGCACGGCAATCCCAATGTGCTCACCCCCGACAAAGGCACCTCACAACTGGGCCAAGGGCCAATTGCGCATTCGTGTCTAATACAGATCGAAAGCTACAACGCCCCGCTGCCGCCGTTGACCGCTTTTAACCCTCCTGAAATTCACCGTCCCAAAACGCCAACGGGCACCTACGCGAACTTGACCTCGTCACACTCCAAGGAATAACTATGTCGAACTTACAAGAAATCACAGATCTCGAAAACACCGTGCAAGTCAGTGCCCGACGTTTTGAAGAATCCCCTTATATTGCCCGCACCGGAAGCCCCGAAATGGTAAGAGGCGTTTATGCAGGCCGGTATCTGGCCATTCATAACAAAGAGGACCCTATCGAAAAATACTGGCAGTTGCGGCGCAAAGCCCTAATCTTTGACGTACCCGAAAAGCCGGTTGAGATCAGCGGTCCAGACGCTGTGCCCTTTCTCGATAAAGTCCTCGCCCGTAAAGTGTCAACAATGCAGGAGGGCCGCGGATATTATGCAATCGCCTGCACCCCGCAGGGCGGCGTTTTTATGGATGGCGTGATCTTTAAACTTGGACCAGACCGATTTTGGTACGTTCAGGCCGATGGCCCGTTTGAAACTTGGCTCTTGGCCCATAGCGGCGGATTTGATGTCACAATTTCCGATCCAAATTCCCGGGTTTTGCAAATTCAGGGCCCTGCCTCAATCGAAATTATGAAGGCCGCATCAAACGGTGCGATTACGGAAGAAATGCCCTATTTTAGGTCGGGGTTTTTCACACTAGGAGGACAAGAACTCTATGTTTCGCGCACAGGATTTACCGGTGAGTTAGGCTTCGAAATCTACAGCGGCGGCGCAAAAACGGACCATCTGGCGCTCTGGGATCACCTGATGAAGGTGGGTGCGCCCCACGGGATGGCGTTTTCATCGACGCGGTCGCTCACAATTCGCCGGATCGAGGCGGGTATTCTCGGTAATTTGACAGATATAGACACGACCATGACCCCGTTCGAGGCGGGCCTGTCACCCTTCATAAATATGAACAAAGGGGACTTTATCGGCCGTGAAGCGCTTGTTGACGCAGACCGCCAGTGTCTACTGGTCGGGCTGACATGCCAGACGGCAACGCCCGCCGCCGGCAGCGTGATCGTCGACGCCGGTACCACTGTTGGGCACATCACTGCCGGCGTGCCATCGCCAACGCTTGGCTTCGGCATTGGATACGCGCGGTTCAATCAGCCCGGCGAGTGGATTGGCCGGTCCATGCACCTCCAACTGGCAGACGGCAGTCTGCACACCTGCGACATCGTTAATTTGCCGTTTTTTGACCCGGATAAGAATATCGTCCGTGGTATTGACCGCACGATCCCCGATTAGGGATTTTCGACAAACCAAGAGGTCGCTTTTGCGCCCCAGATCAGGAATTAGGACGCTATGGAAAATTTGGAAAAGTTTTATATCAACGGCAGCTGGGTCATACCCAACTCAACCGAAACGATGCCAGTTTTAAACCCTGCGACCGAACAGAAGATCGGTCGCATCACCTTGGGCAATGGCACCGATGTGGACCAAGCCGTCACCGCAGCAAAAGCAGCCTTTGAGGATTTTTCCCAAACGAGCAAGGCGCAGCGCCTTTCTCTGTTGATCCGATTGAAAGCGATCACCGAAGCACGGTTTGAGGATCTTGCACAGGCGATGCGACTGGAAATGGGCGCCCCAATTTCGATGGCGCGCTCAGATCAAGCAGATGCCGCTGTGGGCCATCTTCAAGGCTTTATTGACGCTTTGAAAGAGCTTGAGGAACAGATCACCCTCACCAGCGGCGATGTTCTTATACGGGAACCCATCGGTGTCTGTGGACTGATCACACCGTGGAACTGGCCGATGAACCAAATCGTTCTGAAAGTGGTGCCGGCCCTCGCCACGGGCTCTTGTTGTATTCTCAAACCTTCCGAACACACGCCGATTTCCGCAATGATTTATGCCGAGATTATCGATGAGGCGGGCTATCCCCCCGGCGTCTTTAACCTTGTTAATGGCGACGGACCCACGGTGGGTGCCGCTCTGTCGCGTCACGCCGATATCCAGATGATGTCGTTTACCGGATCAACCCGGGCCGGCATCGCGGTCACGCAAGATGCGGCACCGACAGTCAAGCGTGTCACGTTAGAACTTGGGGGAAAATCGCCTAATCTGGTATTTGCAGATTGCGAACTGGAAACCCAGATCACGGCTTCGGTGCAAGAATGCATGTTCAACAGCGGCCAGTCCTGCGATGCTCCAACCCGTTTGTTGGTGGAACGCGCCTGTTACGACGAGGCTTTAGACATTGCAAAACGCGCTGGTGAGGCGACACTGGTCGACAGCCCCGAAAAAGAGGGCGATCATATCGGCCCACTGTTTGACAAAATCCAGTTTGATCGTGTTCAAGCAATGATTAGCACCGGTATCGACGAAGGGGCCACACTTTTGGTCGGCGGACTTGGCCGGCCAGATGGAATGGAAGCCGGATGGTATGTCAAACCAACTATTTTTGCCGACGTTTCAAACGATATGCGCATTGCGCAAGAAGAAATCTTTGGCCCCGTTCTCGTAATCATTCCGTTCGAGAGCGAACAGGAGGCTGTCGCCATCGCCAATGACACCCCCTATGGGCTGGCCTCTTACCTGCAAACTGGCAACCCTGAGCGGGCGCGCCGTGTTGCGGCGCAATTACGGGCTGGATCGGTTCACATCAATGGCGGCGGCATCAACTATGGCACGCCTTTCGGCGGATACAAGCAATCTGGAAACGGACGTGAAGGCGGCATGATGGGGTTGGAAGACTATCTCGAAACCAAGACATTGCACGGGCTCACCTGAAGGGCCTGCGCTGGGATGCCAATACCAGTTTCATAGAGCCGATCTTGTTGCTCAAACGCGTCAAGCAGGCCAGAACGGCGGCCAAGGCCAAATTTTTGAAGGTGGAAAAATCATGCTGTGCCCATCTTGCCAGCACTGAACCAGATACCGTCGATCCCTGCTTGTGCATCAACAGAGCCCTTATTTAACCAGCACAGATCCCTCAAAACATGCCAATCCGCCGCATGTCGTGAGAAACAGGAAACACCACAGCAAACTTTCCAATCAAGGCTATTCTAATCAACAACTTGCACAGAGCCCACCAACACCAGTTTGAACTTTGGCGAAGAAAACTGCGCCGCGCCTGGCGTTATGACAGCTGTAAAATGCCTAACCGGACTAATGCGACAGAGATCACATATTCCAAGCAGATTACGCCTGCTAGCATATTGTCACTTGCAATAAAGCAAGCCCCAATTACACTGAAACAGTAATTATTAACGAGGCACCGGCACATGGCACCAAGTTCATACCAAGCACCCACATTAGGGGACACAACCAATTCATCCACAAAAAGCCAATCGACCGAAAGCAATATGTCGCAAAGCGTCTCTACTGTTGCGCAGGTTTTGGCGGAAAAAGGTGGTGAGGTTTTTTCTGTACAACCCACGGATACAATCCATGACGTTGTGCGAATACTCAAAGAAAAACGCATTGGCGCGCTGGTGATCACCGATCAAAGCGGCACCCCTCAGGGCATCTTATCGGAACGCGACATCGTGCGCCGCATGGCAGAAACGCCAGGTCAAACCCTGCCACAATCAGTTGAAGATCTGATGACACGCAAGGTTCAGACCTGCGCCACAGATGATCGTTTAATAGATGTCCTCAAACGCATGAGCGAAGGCCGCTTTCGACACATGCCCGTGGTCGCAGGTGGCCGCCTGTGTGGTATGATCACAATCGGCGACGTGGTCCAATTTCGGCTCAAAGAGCTTGAATATGAAGCGCTACGGATGAAACAAATGATTGTCGGCTAACTAGCCCAAATCCGCTCGTGACGCCAAAGTTGGCGCGTGGGCGGATAACGCGCACCTGAAAACCGATACTCTTACTTGGTTTGTCGGCGCTGAAACGTCCGTCGTCGTAAAAAAGCGAAAAACAGAGCCAGGATTGCGAGCTAAACTTATCTTTTGTAATGATCAATTTGAAACGAAGGCGGTCAGGACACAGAATAATTTGATGCGCCCCAACCAAATTAGTTTCTACCGCGCAATCAGCCGCATATTTTGGCGCTCACAAATCACCTAGATATACTCTCCAAGGGCCAAGCCATAGCTTTTACACATGTATTTATCAGATATTTTGCATAGTGGTGCGGCCGCATTGATCCTAGAATTCGGTACGTATTTTTGACGATAGAACCGGCGTGCCACGAAACGGCAGGCGTATTATTGCGGGAAATCGTCTTTGAAATTCTTGGGAGGACATAACAATGAACAATTTAACGATACGCGTGAATAAAGTTTTCAGGTACGGACTTGGCGCTCTGTCAGCATTCGCAGTTCTCGCCGGACATTCTGCATATGCCGAAAACTTAGTGGCCAGAATGTCAGGGCATTGGAGCCCAAAGCACCAAAGTGCGATCCACTCGCAGATTTTTGCCGATGAGGTGACCAAGCGGTCTGAGGGTCGTTTGACCATACAGTTCTATCCGTCAAAACAACTTTTTGGCATTCGCGAAGTCATGGGTGCGGTCAGTTCTGGTGCGGTTGAACTTGGCGGTGTGGTTGGGGTTGTCAGCTTCCCTCCCATAAACAAAAACTTCAATGTGGCTTCCTATCCGGGTCTGTTTTCCTCGTACGAGCAACAGCGAAACTTTTTTCAAAAGTCAGATGCCGGACGCGCGGTCTGGGATGATCTTACCCAAAAAAGTAACTCTAAACTGATCATGTATAATCCTGTTGGTCCGGTGATGACTTTCAGCAGCGCCCGTGAACTGACTGGCATTGACGCGATGAAAGGGCTGAAAGCCAGAGCGCTGTTGAAAAGCGAACGCCCAATGTGGGATGCCTATGAGGCCAATACCGTGTCGCTGCCAACAGGCGAAGTATATACAGCGCTGCAAACCGGGATGATTGATACGATAAACAGCCCTCCCGGCAGTATCGAAGCCTATAGCTGGTGGGAATATCTTGCCTTTGCCCAAAAACCGTATCAGTATTTCGCCGATGCGTATATTATGGCCAACCAAGATTGGTTCAATTCGCTGCCAAAAGACTTGCAGGACATCGTGATGGACGTTGGCGCAGAAGTGGGTGCATTGGCAACCGATACGATTCTGAATGCCGGCGAAAGCACCTTGGCAAAATTTGTCGAGCGTGGCGGTGTGCTCACCACACTTTCCGGCGACGAGAAAGCAAAGTTCAACGCCATGATGGCGGACAAAGTGATGCCAGCTATGGCAGATATGTTTGATAAAAACGTCTTGCTCGCAGCAGAGGCCTTCGCGCGGCAGTAGGAAAATACCTGCCTATCTGTTTATATCTGCCAATCTGGCCATAAAGGATCGACCATGTCGCTTTTGCGCCTGCTGAACCGGGCTTTGTTCAAACTCTCTTTCGCGGTCGCAATGACAATTGTCGCAATTATGGTTATGGCGCTCAGTCTCAGCGCCATAACCCGCTTTATCTCGGGGACTGGCTATGACTGGCTGATTGAATTGCCACCCGTTCTGGTCTGTTGGCTGGTCTTTCCTCTGCTTGGCCCCCTATTCAAGCAGGGCAGTCATATTCAGGTTGATTTTCTATCCTCGGTTCTGTCTGGAAAACAACTGTATTTTCTCAAGGTATTCATCAACGGCGTCGCTCTGCTCGCGGCTCTTGTATTTTTCAAAGCCGGTCTAGAGGCAACACAACTCTATTTTCGATTGGGTCAACTCATGGAGTTGGAAATCGATTTGCCAATTTGGTGGATGTACCTGTCATTTCCTGTTGGATTCGCAATTATGGGCTCGTTTGCCCTTGAATTATTGATCGATGCCTTGACGGATCACAGTCCGCAAGAACTGGAATCCGAATAATGTACATGCTTGCTTTTTCCGTTTCGCTCATACTACTGATCGGGTCAGTGCCAATATTTCTAGTTTTTGGCCTCGGCAGTTCCGTCGCCGCAATTGGCGGTTTGAATCTGCCGTGGTCCGTACTGGTACAAGTGTCTTTTGGCGCGTTGACAAAACATGTTCTGATAGCAGTGCCACTTTTTATCTTCGCAGGAATGGCGATGTTAAAAGGGGGGGCTGCATCGCGGCTGGTTCATTTTGCCACAACTTTGGTGGGCCACTGGCGTGGTGGTCTTGGTATTGCGATGGTGATCTCGATGGGGTTTTTTGCCGCTTTTTGCGGCTCAATTCTGGCGGCAATTACTGCGGTTGGGACCATCATGATGCCAAAAATGATCGAGGCTGGGTACCCAAAGCCTTTCGTGGTGGTCTTGGCGGCCTCTGCCGCCCTGCTTGAAGCCTTAATACCGCCCTCAAACGCGGCTATTTTATTCAGTGCGCTGACCAATGTTCCTGTATCCCAGACCTTTGCAGCGGGGGTTGTTCCGGGCTTTATCCTGTTGTTGTTTATGATCGGCATTGTGATTGTCAAATGTCGCGATATTCCCGGCACGGCCAAGGCCAGCGCTACCGAAAGATGGCAAGCAGGCAAAAACGCGCTGCCGGCTTTGATCACGCCGGGCATCATCCTTGGCGGGATTTATGCCGGCTTGTTAACGCCTTCAGAATCTGCGGCAATCGCCGGTTTGTGGGCCCTTTTCATGGGCTTCGCCATTTACCGTGAGTTGACGTTTTCGGGCTTGTTGAGTTGTTTGAGAGAAACCGCTGCAATCACTGCCGTGATATTTGCAATCATTGCCATGGCAACCTTTCTCAGCGTCGTTTTAACTTATTCACAGCTGCCACAGAAAATAATTCAGTATTTCACCGAAATTGGCGTAGGAATTTATTTTTTCTGGGCCGCTTTGGCCATCATCTGTCTGGTCTTGGGCACCTTTATCGAAATTGTCCCGGTGTTTTACCTCACGGTTCCAATTTTTGCCGCAATTATCATCTCGCTCAACCAGAACCTGCTGCATTTATATGTCGTGTTCGTCGCATTCGCCGGGATTGGTATGATCACACCGCCGGTGTGCGTTGGCGTCTATACGGCTGCAGGTGTTATCCGCGAAGATCCTGCCAGAGCCTTTAAAGAAGTGCCTCTTTTTGTAGGTGTGGGGATTTTATATGGCATCTTGATGATTTTGTTTCCCGCCGCCGCAACCTGGCTTCCTGGAATCTTGCAATAGTCTTTTTACCATGTGTTTGGCACGCTGCGA
>CESU01006840.1_pt1 | contig 12385 bp, 26 predicted proteins | sample 531141 | NCBI WGS metagenome assembly CESU01 (sample SAMEA2621401, study PRJEB7988) | marine metagenome | isolation source: saline water (ENVO:00002010), including
AAGTGGATTTTATGGCGACCACAGGCCCTACAAAGGGGACATACTGATTTGCAAATTTCAAAAGACTTCGTCATTTAGTTAAAAAATGCACATTTTGTGCAGAAAGAAGGGTATATTTATCATTTTTATGCAAAATTTATTTGTTAATTAAATATATGAGGGCATAAATGCGCTCTTGAGATTTCACCTTGTGTGGCTTTTTCTATCTCAATTGCGATCATTACCGGAATATTTACTTTTTTCCAGTATTGTATGTTTTGATGCGAGCAACCGAGGGCCCTAGCCATCTTTTCTTGTGATCCAAACCATTTAATTGCTTCTTCCATATGTTTTCTTTATTAAAAAATATTTTGCCATTATATAAAAGATTTTTTGCATTTTAAGTACGGTTTTCAAATTAAATGAGGATTTATGGATATTGAACACATTGGTGATAGAGTAAGAAAACTGCGTAAAGGCGCCACACCCCCACTTACCCAGCAAGAACTGGCTGATAAGGTAGGTAACCTAAGTTTCCAAAATATAGGCAATTTAGAACAAGGAAAAATTAAACAAGCGCCAAATTATGTGGAGAAATTAGCTCAAGTATTAAATGTGACGGTAGATTATTTGATTAGAGGCGATATGGCGTCATATCAAATAACCGACGAAGTACACGAATTATTGGCAACTGACAGACCAACTGATATTGACTTTACGCGCAGTGTTTATGTCATCAGCGTGCCAGCAACAGAAACACCAATACTTCCTGCCAATGCTTTAATGCATGGCAAGATTATTAAAAGATTTAAGTAAGAAGTAAAAGATAATTAAGTTATCTGGAATCTAGTGAGAAACTAGAACTGCCCTCGCAACGGTGAGCCTGAAACGGTGAGTCCGACACAGACTTAATTATTTTCATAGATTTCGACGGGAAGTTTGTGATGCCACACGGCATTTCAAGGCACCTTTCCCTGCCAAATCTAACACAAAGAAAGTTTGTATATTTACACCTAAATTAAAATATTTAGGTTTATACTGATCGGATTTGTAGGGAGCAGGTGGCTAGACTCCATTATTAAGCGAGCCAAGACGGGGACTCTGCGAGAACCGTCTAATAAATATAGGCAGAGTGAGTTATTTATTATCACACTCTAGTAGATGAAGGAAAGTACCTTTACAAAAGACTTAGATACAAGAAAGAAGTTAGAAGTGTGGTTAGGCAAAAGTACACACTTAAAACTCGAACTTAAGCGCCACTAACCTTAACAGGGGCGTTAAATAAAATCTAAAGGAGAGTAAATGAAAGATAGTGTGAAAGTAGATGTTGACACTCACTCTGAATTACTAAATATGTACTTGGCTTGGAAAGAATATGTAAAAGAAAGCCTTGATGCATTGCCGACACAAAGCACCGGTATGGTGCCACTTGAAAAATGTCTGGCTTGCTCAAGATTAATATTAGATATTACTGAAATGACCAAATGCGTTAATTATTTAGGAGGAGAAATAGATATGACAAACGTTGTATATTATTTCATCCAGCATGATTCGGATTACAAAGGATTAGCTACATACTTTGAGTAATAACATTTAATAAAACGAAAGCCGGCCTTTGAGGGGCCGGTTTTTTTTCGTCTGATCATAAATACCCTTTTAAAAATAATTTTGCATAAATATTAAATAACTACAATCTTCTTGGTATATTACGCAGTATTAGATTAATCAAGGAGAGGGACATTATCAATTTACTGCAAGGCGATTGTCACCAAGTGCTGGATAAACTCAAGGCAGACAAGGTGCAAATTGACGCAATAATTACTGACCCCCCGTTTAATATTGGCTACCACTATAGCAGTTATAAAGACCGCATGTCTGATGAGACATATTATGGAATGCTGGCTGACTTGATACGAGATAAAGTTGCCGTTGTTATTCATTATCCAGAGGCCCTGCACCGGTTATCAGTTGAACTCGGCTACGCGCCGACAAAAGTGGTGTCTTGGGTATATAACACCAACACCCATAAACAACACCGTGATATTGCTTTTTATAATATAAAGCCTGACTTTACGCTGGTTGGACAGGAATACAAAAACCCAAAAGACAAACGAATAATGAAACGGATAGCTGAAGGCAAAATGGCCCGTCTTTATGATTGGTGGAATATAAACCAAGTTAAAAATATGTCCGCTGAAAAAACCGAACACCCTTGTCAAATGCCAATAAAGGTCATGGAGAATATTGTCGGTATATTGCCGAGTGATTTCACCATTCTTGATCCTTTCCTAGGTAGTGGAACAACAGGTGTCGCATGTCGAAATTTAGGTCGTAAGTTTATAGGCATTGAGATTGACGACAAATACTATGAGATTGCAAAACACCGGATACTTGATGATGAGTCCTAAGTCATTTATAAAAATATTTTTGCATAAATTAATCATAGCTACAATATTCTTGGTATAGTGTGCGAAATCTTATAAATAAATGGAGAATATATGAGACAACATAAAAAGCAATTAGAACAACTTAATCTATCAGCAATCGAATACTTCAAGGCTTCAACTGATAGACAAAGGTTTTTTATTATCGGAATGTGCGCTGGCTTAATGCCATATGTTATTCACCAAGCGCCTTATATCATCAAGTGGGTGTACGCGTGAAATATCGAGTAAACAATCCCACGGCAACTGATAGATTTTTTATCAGGTTTTTTTCCTCACATTTAATAAGAATTTCCAAAGGCTACATAGGTCGATACTTTATGGCTTTTGGCTTTTGCATTGGATTTATCCTCGGAGCAATCCTATGAGTGAAATGAAAATACACTGCAAAAATTTGTCAGCCAATGAGTGTGAACAACTGGTAGCCCTTTTCCATTTAGGTGGATTTAGCGCCACGGTTTTTCAATCAGAGGCTGGTTCTTATTACATAGAAATTGGACTTACACAGTCTAATGCAAGCGCCCTTGAGGGCATTTTAAAGTACGTCATAACATATATATATAAAGGAGAATCAAATGAAAGTTAATACTGCAAATATGACAGTTAGTGAAAGACTTGTTTATAACGCTTTGTGTGAATTAGGATCGGTCACGCATCAAAACTTTAACAAAGGCTTTGCTTTGAGGTCGAGAATATCAGACCTCAGAAACACTAGAAAGGTTCCAATTGTAACCAAATTGGAAACACAACGTGATGGCGGCAAACATGCTCGCTACATTTTAAAAACACAATAGGAAAAATTAGCAATGGCTGGAATTAATAAAGTAATAATTGTGGGTAACTTAGGCGACAAGCCTGAGTTAAAACACACAGGGGCTGGCAAGCCTGTAACAAACATCTCGGTGGCAACTAGTGATGGCTGGAATGACAAGGAAACTAACGAGAGAATTGAACGAACAGAATGGCATCGAGTTTCTATATTTGGCCCAATTGCAAAAAATGTGTGCGAATACCTAGACAAAGGCTCCAAGGTCTATGTTGAAGGCAAACTGCAAACACGCAAATGGTCTGATGATAAAGGGATTGATCGCTGGACTACCGAAATACTGGTCAGCGGCTACGACGCTAAGATTGAATTTTTAGACAAACGCAGCTCAGGTAGTCGCGACGCGCGACCACCAACTGACTATGGCTACGAAGATATGTCCAAGTTTAAACCAATGCAACCAGACGAGGACGACATACCATTTTGAATATAGGAGCTAACATGGGCGTATCAAAAACGATTTATCAACTCGATGATGGTCAGCGTGTCTCAATTGACGATGTCATGCAACGAGCTCAGATAAAAATGTCAGCGGCTAGATACAGACTTTCGCAGGGCCGTGATCCTGCGAAGGTTCTAGCCAAGAAAGGTAAACAGATTGGTCACGGCTATTCAAAGACTTTAAAAAAGAGAAAGCCACCAAATAAGGCTGCAAGGATTCAAGCTACCTTTGAGAAAAGAGAAAATAGGAAAAAGACTGAATATATTTTAAAGAACCACCCTTTTTACGACACAGGTGAAACTGGCAGGCTGCACCGTATTTTATTCGGCAAATGGTAAAAGGAGAAGATATGCAAAAGAAAGACACGCAAATAAACCCTGACTATTATACAAAGGGAATACCGACAACTGACTACATTGAGAGTCATAATCTTGGTTTTTTGGCCGGTCAATGTATTAAATATTTAACTCGATATATGTGGAAGCATGACGATCCACTACCGGATTTAAAGAAGTGTGAGTGGTATTTGAATAAATTAATCGCTAAACACGAGAAGTAAATAAATTAAATTAAACAAAATAATTTTGTAATATTATGGTAAAGTACAAGACAATTTCTAAATTTTGCGACGAAACTGGCTACACCAGAAAATCGGTCGAACGGAAACGTGCAAAAGGTGAATGGGGTGAGGGCATAGTTATCAAGGCCCCAGACGGACATATTTTAATAAACATTGAAGGCTTTAATAAATGGGTGGCAAATTCAAAGGTACCGGATTCAAAGGTATTAAACAAATCAGCGAAGCCTCCGTTCAAATCCAATTTGCAGAGCCAAACTGTCCTCCCACACGAGTTACGATCAAGTGTGATCCCTATGACCGAGAGGTATTAAAGGATATATCAGCCGATTTAAACCTAATCAAAAGGGAAATACACCGAGGAGAATTTGATTTTTTACGGTGGTTTCCCAATAAAAAACTCAAAACACATAAGCCTTCAAAGGGAACTCTTTTAAGAGATTTTTTACCGTTATGGCTGGAGAAAAGAAAAGAAGGCTATGCAGACCAAAAACCCCTAGCCGCTTCGACACTTGATGATTACGAAAAGGCCCTAAAGAATGTATTAATACCTGCCTTTGGACATTATTGCCTTGATGAGTTAACTTCTAAACACGTCTATGCTTGGGCCGAAAAATACGGGGCCAAGAGAGTAACCCACACATTGCGTAATATAATCTCCCCGTTAAGAGTTGCATTTGACTATGCACTATTTAAAGAATTAATAAGTGATAACCCAATTAAAAACGTTAAGGTTTATGGAAAAATTAAGAGTCAACCGAAAAATAAACACGAGCCTTTTGACCGTGACGAAATACACGCAATTCTTAACAATTGCAGTGGACAGTTTCATAATTTAATAAGGTTTGCTTTTTTCACAGGATTGCGAACTTCTGAGTTATGTGCGCTTGAATGGAGCGACTATAACCAGCAAATGAAACGGGTACACGTTAACAAAGCACTCACCCAAGCAGACACGGTCGCAGGAGATACTAAGACCTTCCAATCGGATCGCTTCGTTAACCTCTCAACAACGGCAGTTTTTGCCCTACAATCCCAAGCTATTTACACAAAAAAGGCTGGCCGAGAGATTTTCCAAAATCCCTACACTTTGGAAAATTGGAACGGTGACCAAGCTATCCGTCGGGCTTGGATAAAAGTCTTAAACAAAGCCAACGTGCGCTACCGTAATCCCTACCAAACAAGGCACACTTATGCCTCAATGAATTTAACTGCAGGTGAAAATCCAGCGTGGATTTCAAAGCAAATGGGCCACTGTTCTGTTGCCTTTACTCTTATGACTTATGCCTCATATATAAACCTAGACCAACCTGATGCCGGAGAGCTGGCAGACAAGTCATTTACCGACATAAAACCCCTTAAAAGCATAAAAATAGCATAACTGCCCCCACAGGCCCCGTGTGGCGCAAGGTGAAGGTTGGTTCAATTCCCCCCATCTCCACCATATTTTTATATATAAATCAATGACTTATAAAAGCATAAAATTCAAAAGACCCCCCTGAATCCCCCTGAATCCCCCTGAAAAAGCATAAAAAAAGCATACTTTCATTTACAAACATTTTTTGCATAAAGGTACACTTATTCAAAATCATGAGGTATAGTTCTATTTCAATTAATAAATAAACGGAGTACATATATGAACAACAACGGAATCACATCAGCAGACCAAGAATTTTTAGAAGACATATTTTTTCATGGCGACTATCTTGCCGGCCAAACACAAACTAACGAAGAGTGCGACGGCATCAGAATTTGGGACAATTTATATAAAGAACAGGTTCATAAATTATATGATTTAGTCTTAGCAGGAATGATCGCAAACAATAACAAAAGTACACTGCAACAAGTCCTTGAGGAGAACAAATAATGAAATATTGCAACATGGTAGGATATTCAGACACTTCCCCCTACGAAGTCATCAGAGTTGTATCAGATAAATGCCTAGAAATTAGGTCAATGATTGCCACAAAAAATCCAGATTTTAAACCTGATTTTGAGGTCGGCGGCTTTTCAGCACATTGCACAAATAACCACGACCAAAAATGGCTAATAACTTCTGATCCCAACGGACATACAATCAAGGTTAGAAAGCGCAAAACGGTAAAGAATTACGGCGAGGGCATATATTGGAATAATCAAGCTAGATATAGATTAGCCAACGAGCCACACAAATTTTATGATTATAATTTTTAAGGAGGTTTAAACAAAGTTTGAATCAAGGGCCTTAGGGCCCTTTTTTAGTTATACAAATATTTTTTGCATTATGCTTTACTTTTACAAAGACTGCCTTTATAGTGTCACTTCAATCAATAAATAAACGGAGTACATATATGTTACAAGAAGCATTTAACACAATCAAAGACCTAGCGCAAACGCAAGGCGCCATATCTTTTCTTGTCGGCCAGCTTGAATCATTAGACCAAAGCAACCTGACATATAAACAAAAAGAGATTATTGAAAAAATATCTGAAACCCTAAATATTACAGACGAGGACTTAATATGAGCAAGAATGCAGAATTATTAGAATACACGCAAACCAGAAATTTAGACACCATAAAAAGTGAATACACAATGTGGGAAGAACACAAGTTCGATAATTGCACCTATGTTTTTGGATTGATTTATGAAGAGGGTGTCTGGATCGCTGAAAATTTTAACAACTTGGAATTGCCAAGACTTCCATCCTCATTCGAGGATTTGCAAGAGTTCTGGAATTTGGTCAATAAAGAAATTGAGAGAATGAAAAGCCTCGAGACACTTTTTACTGGCGACCAATTATTAATGCAGACCAAACTCCTCTCAGATTTAGGCGCATTATTATTGCAAATGCATATCAAAGAGCAAATGTGATCACAAATGCAATAAACGGTGGAATGGGGCCTGAGGGCCCTTTTCTTATGGGAATTTAATTAATACAAACTTTTTTTGCATAAAGCTACACTATTTCCAACGTTCGTATATAGTAGCACTTCAATCAATAAATAAACGGAGTACATATATGAAATTATCAAAAATACATAAACCCAACGAAGCGCCAATATACACGGTCAAATTACAAAACGGCGAGGAAATAGATTTTAGGGCTCACGACATGCTAGATTTTATTAATCAATTAGAATTTTATAAAAGTTCAAAATGCGTTTATCAAGACGAAATTGTGGACATTGAAATATCAGCTTTGCAGGTGTCTTCATGATGGGCGATGCATACAGGGAAATGTCAAACCCTAATAAACCACTCAATCCATTACTTAAAATTCAAATTTACCAATGGCTCGAAGAGATACGAGAGTTAGGCGAATTTAACATGTTTGGATTGCGACCTGAGTTACAGGATTGCTGGTCTTTAACCAAAAAACAAAGTACCGAACTTTTAGCTTCTTATCACGACGGTAGCCTTGAGAAATTTTATAACGAGGCTTTTCCAAACTTCAAGGACAGTTAATGAAAAAAAATTATATTGTTTCTAAAAGTGGTAACATTTTAATACACGAAGGTTATGTCACAAAGCAAGAAGCCGAAGATATGAAAACCAGATATAAATTAGCTGGACATAAAAAAGTTGTTGCGATTAAAGATATTGAGCCAATTGATGAAAAATTTAAACTATTAATTAAGGAGAATGAATTATGAGTGAAGTGAAAGTAGAATATATTGAGAATGATGAAGTTGTGATCACGATGAGTGGAGAAAATTATAGAAGTTTATTAAAAGAAACTAACCAATTTGCACAGGCTATGAATCACGTTACTGAGACTTTTGATTTTGATTTATCAGACTTAAAAAATATGGACTTGTTGAGATTTTCACTAAGGCATTATTTAGGCTTTGAATTTGGCGAGCATCAATGGAGCAACTATAAATTGCCTTCTGGAAAAATTGAGGAACCAACAAAAAAGGATGCCAAAGGTTAGGGTACTGATATTTGGTTTGTAAACACTAAATATAGTACCAAAATAAAAATACCCTAAATTTTAACAGGGGCCAACCGGCCCCTTTTTTAATATCTGGCCTTTATTACCCCGACCAATCTATCCACTCGCCTTGCGATCGTCGAAAATACGCAAACGTCGAGGCCTTGTTTTCGCTTTTTATTGCCTTTTATCCCTTCGCTAGTGAACTTCCGAAGTAGAATGACACAATAAGGCTACTAAAATTCCATATGGATTCGTACTCAATTACGCCACTTACCTGCACATATTCAATGACGTCTGGAGTGATAGGTATGATCCCGAAGAGACTCCAGCCTTCTTGTGTAACTTTGATAGCCGTTGGTATATCAAAAAAGACTGGAGCAACCTGTAAAAACACTATGAGTCCTAAAATCACTATGATAATAAATCTTCTGTTCAGGGCGGCATAGGGACTCTCAGACTTAGAAAATTCTCGGGCCGCGTTAGTGCTTTGAGCATTAGCGTTCATTTGTTCAATCATTAACTTTTGATTATCACTTGACGCTTTACTTTTAATTGCAATTAACTTGGCAATAAAACCTAGTCCAATAGGTAGTATTGAGGTCACTAAATCTATCATATCGTTCTCCTTTTATATTTTATTTAGTCTCAACTTTAAGGTTTGCCTTGCGGTGTTTATTCCAAGCCAATGAACCGGCTAAACGTAAGGACCAAAATGCCAACTTATTAATCAAATAAAAGCCGTTTATTTTTAGGTTAATATCCAAAAAAATCTCGTCAGCCAACTTTTGATTTATAACACCCATTGTGTCTTTTTTGTTTGCCTTGAGTAATGTCTCATACTGGTAGAGGTGATCGTGAACGACACCCCCGAGTAAGAGCAGGCCTGTAGGCGATAAAAAGGGGTGTAAGAACTTAGGAATACTGGCACCATCGCACTTAAATCCAGCAGGAATTACGTATTCTTGACCGTTCAAAGCGAACTCAAAGTCCTCTGCAAACACCCACTTGCGACTGCCGAGCAGCCATATTTGTAGCATTTTCCAGAAGCCTTTACCAGCGGTGGCAATTTTGACTGGTTTTAATATTGGGTATTCTTTATATTGAAAGTCAAACTTTGTTGTTATTTTTTTATCAAATAAATTAATAATAAACCCTATGGCTATCAATACAATAAGTAAAGACCACTGCCAAAAGTTAAGTGCTAATTCAGTTAAAGTTTCCATACTACTCCTTATGGTTGTTAATAATTAAGGGGGTTATCTAAGGCAATTTGGATTTTTTCCTCCAAGTCAGTCTTAAATTTGTTGACGCGATCATCAAAACGAAACAGTTTGTCGTCGTAACTGGTCAGCTTCATGTCTATTTTTTGGTCGAAATTTGTAAGTTTTGAGTCTGCGCTTGTAAGTTTTGTGTCGATTCTTGCCTCCAACGAATAGAAGTTACTACGAATGTCGCTCATATCTTTTTTAAGTTCGATTTTCACGGCGTTAACATTCTCTCCAATGCGCTCTAGGTCGCTTGAGGTTTTTTCCATAGCGGCTGATATTTCTCCAAGGTCTAGGGCCGCCAAACTTTCCACCTTTTGATATAAAAGGAAACCTCCATACAACGAGCCAAGTATCGTGGAAATTAAGGCAAACAGGCCGATAATACTGGCTCCACTCACACGCAAACCGAACAGGCTCATTTTCCTGTCCTTGACGCTTTCTCCCTGTTGTACAATTTTTTCTAAGTCAGCCATTAGTTATCAAAGGTAGTTTGTTGTAATTGTTTTAATTTTTCCAACTCAAGTGAGAGTTTTTCTATTTCCATACTCCTTACTTGCAGTTCCATTTGGTACAAGGTGTTACAGTTGATTCGTTCTGGAGCGTCCAAAGGAATAGTTATTCTTGCATAAAATCCAAAATCTTTAACTGGTGGACTATTTAAAGGGTCAGTTTTTCCTATAATTGGTGCAATAGCGTTGGCCACCACTCCTGTGATCCCAAACTCAACGTTTGTTGACGAGCCAATGGCATGCTGACAGTCCAAGTTTCCTGCACGGATACTGTCTGTTCCAAAGCTACCACCAGCATTTGGCAATGATAAACTTATACTGCTACTATCAGCCATAATTGGTAAGCCGGTTAATATCAAAGTGCAACATAAAATTATTTTATTTTTGAGCATATTTTTGATGCAAGGGAGGTTTGTATAATGTCCCCAGACCTGATTTTTGAGGTTGTACAAATATACTCTGCACTGATTGAGGTGGCCTCTAGCATATAAACGTCAAAATCTAGTGTCTCAAGATAAGGCACATTAATAATATTATATGTAGAGACAAATCCCAATGACTCCCAGTCCGGTGTAAACACTTGTATCTCGAAGTATTCAACGTCTGCTCGCTGGTTAAATATACGCATTTGAGTTTTAACCACCTTGTCAATATGGCTAGGACTCCAACTCGGGTAAGTTGGAGTCATTTCATGGGCCACACTACTCATTGATATAAACAGTAATATAATAAATTTTTTCATTACATTGCTATGCATTCAGCTAAAACAATACCCTTATAATTTCCTGACGGAAAAGGCGTGTTATTGCCACCACCGTGGACTGCCGTTGAAGTTGCAGTAAACCAAGTTGTACCAGCAATTGTTAATGGGTACTGTCGCATGTTTGATTGAGGCGTGGTACTTGCCGTTTGGTAACCCGACATGTCACTTGACGATGTTTGTGAAACTGCAATGGCCCCTGTAAAGACTGTTGAGTCTGTCAATGTCGGCGAAGAACTAAATGATACCGGCGTGGAAATTTGTAAGTAGTAGGCAGAGGCTAGGGTTACATCGGCTCTAATTATAGGTACCTGTCCTCCGTCGGCAGGAGCCGTTGATAGGGTGTATGCGTTACTGTTTCCCCAGCGACCGGCTGTGTCGGTCTGGATATTGCAACGGCTTTGTACTTCACCGTCAATGTAAATGTTTTCAGCCATTACGCTGGTTGATAGACTAACTATTGCTATAGTTAGATAAGTGTTAATTTTTTGCATATTGCTCCTTTACCATTTTGTAGTGTTGATTATCTGTAGAGAGTGAACGCCACGCCCTACGGTTTTCTTTAATCCCTGTGTCACCCATTGCAGTGGTTTCTCTATATACGTTGCTCGGGATTGAGGCGACGTAATAAGAAGCCATATCAGTAACGCCATTAATTGAATTAATCAAAGAGTCTTGAGTAAATTCATTCACTAGCATTAAGGCGTGGTTTGATTGAAAAAAAGCCATTTGTAAGCGCTCGTTTTCTTCTTCAGTTTTTTCGTTGTCGTCGGCTTGTTCACGTTCTTCATCGAATAAATCTGAGTCAGTTTCTTTTGTGGCGTCTTCGACATTTTTATCAGCTAAGGCATCATATAATTTAACCTCTGGCACGATCGGAACTGGCTCGACGTAGCCGGCACACTCGCTTGAAATTTGTGGATTAAAGCATGGGTCGAACCTGTAAAGATATAGCACCATGGGGTCTTTTATATTACCCGTACCCGTTGTTGCTATTTCGCCTTTGCCAAAGGCTGCTAAAGGTGTGTAACCCATTGGCACAGTCTTTCTGATTCGCATACCATATTTTTGCGACCAATCTTCGGTGTCTTGGAACACATAACCGTCACCTGCTGCGTTTTCGTTTTGTACAGTCACTACGAAATCATCGTCGAGGTTTTTCTCAACTTCATATTCATATATAACACCAGAGACGTCCATGCCGTCTTTACCGTGAATACCTAAAACTTGCGTATTCATACTCCACTGGTTTCCAAATAAGGCCGCGTTTGGTGTGTAGCCGTATATGTAGTCAAAAGAATAAGAATGCAGCGACAATACCACCAACAAGTTTAAGGTAATTATCTGTTTTCTCTTTTTTATTAGTTTCATTTATCTCCTTTGGTATTTTGTCTGTATGGGCTTCCCATAGCCTCTTGGCGTCCGATCCCAACTTACCTTCGTAGGGACAGTGGCTACCGGCTTGGCGCATGGCTTCAAAAATCTGGGGGTCTTGACATAATTGGCTAACGGCGGCCACTTTCATACCCATATTCCATAGGGCGTGAGAACGCTGCATGAGTTCACACAGGCTGTCAGAATACATACCTCCTAACGAGATACCAAGAACCTGTGTTTGTAGGGCTCCAGAGGCACTTACCGTGCATAAAAAATCAGAACTACT
>CESU01001754.1_pt1 | contig 12377 bp, 8 predicted proteins | sample 531141 | NCBI WGS metagenome assembly CESU01 (sample SAMEA2621401, study PRJEB7988) | marine metagenome | isolation source: saline water (ENVO:00002010), including
TTTAAAGATTTTAAACTTAAGTCCAATCCAATGGAATATGAGTTTTCTGATATTGATGGAACGATGTTACACAAACTTCCAGAAAATCAAGACTTATTTACCTTATTTGATTTTTCTGCAAAGTGGGATATAGTACCTACTCTACTTTGCCAAAATCATACAAGAATAATAAAAGGATTTATGGGGCAAACAACTGATTTTAAATCCAGCTTAATAAAATCTAATGTTTTGGTGATGGGAGAATCTAAAGTTTTTGGAACTGCTAGATATATTCACGGAGAGTTTGGAAAAGGGCAATGGACTTTTTATGGAGGTCATGATCCAGAGGATTATAGACATTATGTAAATGACCCTCCTACTGACTTAAATCTGTATCCAAATTCTCCCGGATATAGACTCATATTAAATAATATTTTATTTCCGGCAGCAAAAAAGAAAAAGCAAAAAACGTAATTTATCTAATAAGAGTTATTTGCCCCTTTTTATGGAATTGCTTTCCAGAAGGGCTTTGAAACTCTACTAGATATACATAAACTCCCATAGATGCAAGGTTACTTGAATTCATAATTTCACCATCCCATACTTGATCTATATTATCCAATAGCGCTATTAATTCTCCTTGTCTAGTATATATAGAAACTTTATAATTACTAAAGTTTATCATTTTAATAACTGGTTTCCAATAATTCACAACTCCACTAATATCTAAAGCATTTGGTATAAAAACAATTGGTTCGTTTTCCAAACATTTAATATTTGAGATGCTAATTCCAGTTGAAGCCAACGTTGATTGATTTTCTATTGCGGATATTTGGTAACAAATCTTACCGTCAAATAAAGGTTCTAAAAAATCAGTAAAATCATGCAAATAATTTAGAACTGTATCTTCTGTGAGTAATTCAAAAGTTGGATTTAAATTATTTGAAGTAAAAATTTCGTATTTCTCTACTCCATTTTCCCAATTTTGATAGGGACTCCAAACTAAATTATTTATTAAATAATCATCAGAGATAGCGTCTAAAAAAATTGATTGGCCAAAATTTGAAAAAGCAACTTCATTAAGACAAGAGTCTATTACTGAGATTTGATATAGATAAGATCTTTCACTAGGGGAAACATTTAAATCATAATATATAAATGGGAAAATTGGATTCAATTCAGAGCTAATTAAGTCAAAACTTATTCCATTGTCTAGAGATCTATAAATATTCAGACTTTTTATTCCAATACCATTTTCTCCAATGTATTTGACATGAATTGAATCATTATGTACTTGAACTTGTGAAATATAAGATAACTGAGGAATTGGGGGTTGATTTGCATAGAATTCAATAGTATTAGAAAGAGAGCTAATTGCCAAGGAGTCAGACTCAGCTTTTATAATAAAACTATAATTCATATTTCCTTGTTGAATTATATAAGAATAATTAAAAGAGTTGGTAGAGTCTAATAATTGCCAATTTAAATTGGCATCACTTTTATAATAAACTTTATAGTTAGAAACACCAAATGGCCAATTGATATATTCATTAAAACTTAATAAAACTTCACCTGTACATTGTTCATACTGTGCATTAAGTAAAATATTGTTATGTTCATCACCTGCAGAAGAAGTGTTGAATTGTGGTGGATTACCAGAACTACAACTATCCATAGCAGCAATTGAGTACTTTACAATATCATTTTCAAAAGTAGTTATTGCAGTGTCGTAAAAAGTAGTATTCTGAATTCCAAAAATAGTATCTAAAGGATTCCAAGATCCATTTGAAAATTTAAAAACTATGTAAGCCATTACATCTTGAGCAATACTCGGACTCCAATTAATATACATTTGATTGTTAGATGTGTCTTGACTTACCAAATTAATTACTGGCGCATCTGGTGCTTGTTGATCTTCAATAAATCCACCATCTATATTAGATATAAAATCACAACTATTGGATGATAGTCTTACCCGATAGTTTAGCCAAGAAGAACAAATACTAATATTGTCTGTAAAGTTTAAAGAATCTTTTGGGAGAGTCGCTACTTGGTTCCAAACTGCTGAAGTTGGTGGATTTGAAGGAGAAGAATTTTCTATAATGTATTGGCTATTTGGAGGAAGTGAATTTACTGAAACTGGATGATTCCAAGACAAAGCAACTCTTCCATCAAATAAATTAACCAAATCGAAAAATATGGTCGAGATAGTATCGCTAAAATCAAAATTTGAACCGGAAGATCCATATGAGCTTTTGATAAAATAAGAGGAAGTATTGTTGCCAGCAAAATAGTTTTGGAAAGTAAAGGAACTAACAGATGGATTGGACTCAGAACCAATTAAGACAAAACCACCACCAGTATCTGCGAAAAATTGGTGTTCGTAAAGATTAAGATTTGTAATGTTTAATGTATCCCATACAATAGAGACTTCTCCAATTTCGTCTACCTGAATACAAAAGCAAGGAGAGTTACATTGCGAATAAGATACATTTGAAGAAAAAAAATTAACTAAATAAAACAAAAAAAAGATGGTGAAATTATTTGAGATATTTAAAAACTTTTTCATATTGTTTAAACGCAAAGATAAACCTAAAGTTGTGTTTCTTAATTAAATTTATTGTCTATTAACATTTGTGATTTAATACTACCAAATTCTGTTACAATCTGCTGAATAATTTCTTGTGCCGTAAAAACTTTATTTATTTGTGAAGATGCTTGTCCAATTTCTAACTCCCCAGCTTCTAAGTCCCCTTCAAACATTCCCAATTTTGCTCGTCCTCTACCTAATTTACTCAATAACTGTTCTTTACTTGGGCTGGTTTTATAAAGTTCTTCCACTTCTTGGTAAAATTTATTTTTCATCATTCTTACAGGTGTTATTTCTTTTAAGGTTAGTCTTGTGTCTCCTTCTTTTGCTTTTAAAACCATGTTTTTAAAGTTTTCATGGGCTGAAGATTCCTTACATGCAACAAATCTCGTTCCCATTTGTACTCCATCTGCTCCGAGTATCATTGCTGCCAACATGCTTTTACCATCAATAATTCCACCAGCAGCGATTAAGGGAACATTAATTGCTTTTACAACATCCGGAACCAAACACATAGTTGTGGTTTCTTCTCTTCCATTGTGACCACCAGCTTCAAAACCTTCTGCAACAATCGCGTCAACTCCACTAGATTCTGCCTTAATTGCAAATTTCACACTAGAAACAACATGAACTACTTTAATATTTTTTTGTTTTAGTTCCTTAGTCCATGTATTCGGATTTCCTGCAGAAGTAAATACAATAGGAACTTTCAAATCAATAATTGATTTAATATGCTCTTCAATGTTGGGATATAATAAGGGAATATTTACAGCAAAATGATGATTAGTAGCATTTTTACATTTTAAAATATTTTGTCTTAGAATATCTGGATACATAGAACCAGATCCAATAATTCCTAAACCTCCTGCGTTACTAACAGCACTGGCTAGTTCCCAACCACTACACCAGATCATCCCAGCTTGAATAATGGGATACTTAATTTTAAATAGGTTGGTTATTTTGTTTTTGTTCAATATAGAGTTAATTTTAGTAAAATTAATAATAAAACAATTGTCATGAAAAAAATTATTTCTCTTTTATTAAGTGTTTTTACAACCATTTTATTTTATGGACAAACTGCCAATCCTTCAGTTGACTTTTCTGAGGGTATGGGAAATCCAATAGAAAGAGATTTATATTGTATAAAAAAAGGAAATATAATTATAGATCCGTGGTACGGTTTAGGAACAAAAAATTTATTTTCTGAAGGCGACACATTAGAAAATTTTAAAAGTTTATATCTAGGACCAATGGGGGTTTGTGGAGAATATATGGTTACCGATGAAATTGGTGTTGGTATTGACTTCATCTACAACAGACAAGGTTTTTCATCATCTAATCCTAATAATATAGACGGAATGGGAAACTTGGTCACGTATAATTATAAATATAAAAGAGAGAGAACTAGAATTCATTTACGATTCAATTACCATTTTGCAAAAGATGAAAACTTTGATGCATATTTGGGAATCGGAGCAGGAAATAACTCAAGAAAAAACAGTTTTACAAGTAACGACCCATATGTAACTGATTTAATTGATGATAGTGAAATATTGCCATTTTCAATGAGGGTCTGTTTAGGCGGCAGATACTTCTTTAATGAAAAATATGGTTTAGTTGGAGAAATTGGTTTAGGTGGAGCACTTTTAAGAACAGGTCTTAGCATTAAATTTTAATAAGTATTTTAATTTACTTTAAAATATAAAAATTGTATTGGTTCCATCGAAGAATTAATCTTAATAAGATTAATATATATTTTTAGTTTTGGTTAAATTTGCAATCATGAAGAAATTAATAGTTTTTTTATCAATTTTATTAGGAAGTATAATGAATCCATTTTACTCCCAGTATGATTTTGGAGGTAACTATAATTTTGATATTGGATTTAATTTTGGAGCAACAGGCTTTCTTGGGGATATTGGTGGCAGAAAAGAAATAGGGAAAAGATTTTTAGCTGATATTATTTTAAAACAAACCAATATAACATCAGGAATCTTTGCTAGATATAATATAAATTCCAAAATACATATTAATTCTGGATTAAATTATGTTAAAATTAGTGGGGATGATGTGAATTCTCTAGGACCAGAAAACAACTACCCAAGAGGAATGAGAAATTTAAGATTTCAAAATCAAATATTAGAACTTAATGCATCTTTAGAATATACATTTTTTAGAATTAACAATTTAGGTAAAGTTGCAAGGAATAGAACAAGTTTGAATCTGTATGGTTTTATTGGTGGATCTGTATTCTATCATAATCCAAAGGGGGCTTTTTTAGAAAATGCAAATAGCCCTATTAAAGAATGGGTTGACTTAAGACCTTTAAAGACAGAAGGCCAAAAAAAACCATATAGCAAAATAGGATTCTCAACTCCTTTTGGACTTGGTGCAATAATTAAAACAAAAGCCTTTTACAAGTTTGGAATATACTTTAGATATATGAAAACCTTCACAGATTATTTGGATGATATTTCAACTGTTTATGCATATAAACCTAACGAAGGACCTGGTGAAGGAATAGCCAATCAATTCAATGGTCCACCTGAAATGGCAAGTAGCTTTTTTGAAGGAGATATAAGAGGAAATCCTAAATTCAATGACGATATTTTTATGTTAAATTTCACTTTCAGCAAAGTAATTTCATCTAAAAATAACATCTTCTATAAAGATTTCTTAATTAAGCATAAAGTACCCAAAAAATTTCAATCCAAAAGAAAACTTGAAATCAAAAAAAATAAGGATTTTCAGTTTAAAAAATTCGAAAAAAGAAAAAAATTAGACTTAAAAAACTTCAAAAAGAAAAAAAATAAAAGAACAAGAAGTACTAAATTCTAGGAAAACTAGCTTTTATTGATTGAAAGATTAATAGCAGTCCACTTTCCCAAAACAACTAAAGACCATATTTGTAACCAATTTATATTACGATTTCCTTTTAAAAAGTCCTTCCATAATATATTTATTTTATTTATATTAAAAGTGGGGTAATATTCAAGATGTGATATAGATTCTTCACAAAAAGAACTTAACTCATTTTTCATCCATTTTTCCAAAGGCAGAACAAAGTCTATTTTGTTTCTTTTAATAACATCATAAGGAATCCAACCTTTAGTTGAGTCAATAAGTAATTTTTTAGAATAAGTAGAATGTTTTAATTGATCTGGTAATGAAAGAATATACTCTAAGAGCTTATGGTCTAAAAAGGGAAATCTAATTTCTAAAGAATTAGCCATTCCCATTTGTTCTGAGTCTCTTAACAATACGTTTTGCAAATAAGTTTCAATTTCTAAGGCAGATATCTTGCTAATTAACGGATAACTAGATCCTCTATTTTTAGAGGAAATCTCGCCTAATGCCCAATTAAATGGATAATTATCAAATGAAATATTTTTAAAGTCAGTTAACTCATTGATAGAATTATTTGTAAATGTTTTTCTTAAAACAGGATAATAGTAAGGCAACTCAAAAAGTTTTAAATTAAGTATTTCTGCTAATTTTTGAGATTTTAAAGACTGATTTCTTACTTGTAATAGTTTGCCAAAAATATTTCTTAATTGTGGTGGGAATGAATACAACCACTTTTTATTTTCTAAGTCTAATACTTGTTTAAAAACTGAAGAGCCTGCAAATAACTCATCCGCGCCAACACTTGACAAAGCCATTTTAAAACCCTTTTCATGTACTAATTTTGAAATAAAAAATGTGCTTATCCCTTCTATTGAAGGATGGTCCATAAATTTAAATGGTTCTTCAATTTGATCTAATATATCATCCGAATTAAATTCAAGTTCAAAATGATTGGTATTATACTTTTTGGCAACAATTCTTGAAAATATTCTTTCATCATTCCTCTTCTCCTTTAAAAACAAGGAGAAAGTATTAATCTTTTCTTTAGAAACTTTACTTGACGCAGCTACTAGTATACTTGAATTAATATCTCCACTTAAAAATACTCCTTGAGGAACATCAGAAACCAATCTTTTTTCAACAGATTCTAGTAATAGTCTATTTATCTTCTTTAAAGGTTCTGCAGGTAATTTATTTTGGATAGAATTTTCAAATAAATTCCAATATTCAAAAATTTTTGTTTCTTGATTTCCAATTAGTAAAAATGAAGCTCTAGGAACAGATTTAACATTACTTAAAATTGTATTAGGCTGGTGAATAGTACCGTATTGAAGAAAGTGTAAAAGATTATCTTCTTTTCCATTTAACTCTTTATTAAAGAAAGATTTTAGAGCCTTTATGGAGGAAGAAAATAAAATACTTTGATTATCCTCTAGGTAATAAAGTGGTTTAATCCCAAATCTATCTCTACATAAATAAAGTTCTTCTTTTGTTTTGTCCCATAATGCAAAAGAAAACATTCCATTAAATTTATGGACCATTTCTACTCCCCAAGTTTGATAAGCAGCAATAATTACTTCTGATTCTGAAACAGTCTTGAATTTATAGTATTTAGACAGCTCTTTTTTAAGCTCTGATAAATTATAAATAACACCATCAAAACTTAAAACAATATTTTTATTAAATGAGATAAAAGGCTGATTGAGTTTGCTGTCCAAGTCAATAATAGATGGACTGTTGTGGCCCAAACAAATGGTTGAATCTAGATAAGTATTAGAAAAATTACGACCTCTATGATTATTCAAACTATTCATTAGTTTGACTTTATTTTCTACATCTGAAAAAGATTTGTGACTATAAACACCATTTATAGCAGACATTAAATACTATAATCTGGATGTTGCAACATTAAATCTAAGCCTTGGTCTAAAGAAATTAGATCTTTTTTAATAATACTTAACATTTTAGAATTATCTGGCATTCTACGAGTCATATCACCATCTTTTAAAGCAGGCAAGTGAATGATTTTGGATTTAGAATTTAATTTTTCAATAATCAATTTTGCGACGTCTAATATCTTGTATTCTTTAGCTCCCCCAATATTTATTACATCATTCATCATTAAATTTTCTTCTAAAATTTTAATACAAGTATTTATATTATCCTCTACATAACAGAATGTTCTTGTTTGAGAGCCATCTCCATAAATAGTAATATCATCTCCTTTCAATCCAGCTTTTAAAAACTTAGCAATTACAAAGTCCTCGCTTTGATTGGGGCCATAGGTATTAAAAAATCTAAAAATGGTAAAAGGCAATCCATAAGTTTTATAATAAGATCTGAAAAAAGATTCTCCCACATTTTTTACTACTGCATATGGGACTCTAGAATTTAATGGGGTAGTTTCTTCATTCTGTGGTAATTCTACTGGTTCTCCATAAACTTCAGATGAGGAAGAAAAGAAAACTCGTTTAACAAAGCTATTTTTAGAGAGTTGTAAAACATTTTTTATTCCTTGAATGTCGTCTAATACAATTATAGGGTTTTCTTGGGTTCTCTTCACCCCTACTACTGCTGCATAGTGAAAAACATAATCAAACTGGTTAACCAGCATAATCTCAGAAATACTAGTATAATTGTTTACATCACAATTTATAAAGCTCCAATTAGTAAATTCTTTTGACGGTAACTTAGATTTAGAACCTGTAGATAAATTGTCAACTACTACAACAAAGTAAGTGGGATTTTCTGCCAATTTTCTAGCCAATGCTCCTCCAACATTTCCTGCACCTCCTGTAATTAGTATTTTAGTCATGTGAAATAAAATATTTTTGTTATGATTTGGTAAAAATACAATTTATTGACTTAATAGATTTTTTTTAATAAATCGTTTAAAAAAAAACAAAAAATTTAATTCTTTAGTTAATTTTGATTTAAATAAAAAAATCTATGTTCAAAGACCCCCAAATAGAAGTTCTTATTCAAAAAGAATTAGTAAGACAAACCGAAGGAATAGAGTTAATAGCTTCAGAAAATTATGCTAGTGAGGAGGTAATGAATGCTAGTGGTTCTATTTTAACCAACAAGTATGCAGAAGGACTTCCTAACAAAAGATACTATGGTGGTTGCAAAGTTGTAGATGAAATTGAACAATTAGCAATAGACCGATTAAAAGAATTATTTGGTGCATCTTGGGCCAATGTACAACCACATTCAGGTTCTCAAGCCAATGCCGCAGTTTTTTTAGCTTGCTTAAATCCAGGAGATAAAATATTGGGATTTAATCTTTCTCACGGAGGACATTTGACCCATGGATCGCCAGTTAATTTTTCTGGAAAACTTTATAATGCAAATTTTTATGGCGTTGAAAAAGAAACTGGAATAATAGATTATAATAAAGTAAGAGACCAAGCTCTTAAAATAAAACCAAAAATGATTATTTGCGGTGCTTCTGCATACTCAAGAGATTGGGACTATAAAACCTTAAGATCTATTGCCGACGAAATTGATGCAATTTTGTTAGCAGACGTTTCTCACCCATCTGGACTAATTGCCGGAAAAATTTTAAACGATCCACTTCCCCATTGCCATATAGTGACTTCAACTACCCACAAAACATTAAGAGGACCAAGAGGTGGAATTATTATGATTGGTAACGACATTGAGAATCCATGGGGACTAAAATTTAAATCTGGTAAACTCAAGAAATTATCGACTTTAATAGATTCTGCTGTTTTTCCAGGAACTCAAGGCGGACCACTTGAACATATTATTGCAGCTAAAGCAGTTGCTTTTAGAGAAGCTCAACAACCCGAATATAAAACATACACAAAAAAAGTAGTTGAAAATGCACAAATAATGGGTGAAGAATTAATTAACAAAGGCTATAAAATTATTTCTGATGGTACAGACAATCATTGTTTATTAATTGATTTAAGAAATAAAAATGTTACTGGAAAAGAGGCAGAAGAATCTTTGGGATTAGCAGATATTACCTTAAATAAAAATATGGTTCCTTTTGATACACAGTCTCCATTTGTAACTAGTGGCATTAGAATAGGAACTGCTGCTATTACTACTAGAGGTGTTGATAAAGATGAAATTAAAATAATCGCTAACTTAATAGATTCAAGTATTATAAATTATAATAACGAATCAGAATTATTGAAAATTAAAAATCAAGTAAATGATTTAATGAGTTCAAAACCACTTTTTAAATGGTAAATAAAGAAATTAAAGCAAACAATCCTAAATTAAAGTCGTGGATTAAAGTTCCAGAAAATAGTGACTTCCCTATGCAAAACTTGCCATTTGGCATTTATTCTACCGACTCTAAAACAAAAAGAGTTGGAGTAGCTATTGGCGATCAAATTCTTGATTTATCTATTTTATTTGAATTAGGCTATTTAAAATCTTTATTATTTTGTGAACATTGTTTTTCTAATGAACATCTAAATAGAATGATGGGCCATGGAAAAGTAGAAATTCGAGATCTTAGAAATAGAATCTCAGAACTACTTAATGTAGAAAATCAAGAATTATCTCAAAACAAAGAAGCTATTTCTAAAGTATTAGACTTACAAAGTGAATCTGAAATGCATTTAGCAGTTAAAATTGGAGATTATACCGATTTTTATTCTTCCGAGCAGCATGCATTTAATGTAGGAAGCATGTTTAGAGATCCCAATAATGCTCTTCTTCCCAACTGGAAACATATTCCGGTAGCATACCACGGTAGAGCATCTTCAATTATTCCATCTGGGCAGTCTATTCATAGACCAAAGGGCCAACAAAAATTAGACGATAACGAAAATCCGGTTTTTGGACCTTCTAAATTATTAGATTTTGAACTTGAAATGGGCTTTATAACTTTTGAAGGCAAACCATTGGGAAGTCAAATAACAACAAAGGAAGCTGATGATTTTATATTTGGAATGTGCTTGTTTAACGATTGGTCTGCAAGAGATATTCAAAAATGGGAATACGTTCCCTTAGGACCATTTTTAGCTAAAAATTTTGCAAGTTCTATGTCCTGTTGGATAGTCACTTTAGATGCTCTAGAACCATTTAGAACAAAAGGACCTATTCAAAACCCAAAAGTACTTCCCTATTTAGAATATTTAGATGACAAACATTTAGATATTGAACTAAGCGTTTCCATAAAAATTCCAAACGGACAAGAAAAAGTTGTTACTAAAAGTAATTACAAACATATGTACTGGAATATGAACCAACAACTGGCTCATCACAACGTAAATGGATGTAATATTAATTGTGGCGACTTACTAGCATCCGGAACAATTTCCGGACCAAATGAAGGTTCTTTTGGATCTATGTTAGAAATTAGCTGGAAAGGAACTAAACCATTATCAATGCCCGATGGAACAGAAAGAAAATATATTCAAGATGGCGACTCCGTAATTTTTAAAGGGCATGCCTCCAATGGAAAATACAATATTGGATTTGGAGAACTAATTTCAAAAGTTTTGCCACCCAAATAGGCACTGATGGATGAGGTCTTAGAAAATAAAATGATTTTGAATGCCTACCGTGGGGTTCTACGTTCTATAAAATCTAGAAGATCTAAAGAAGAAACAAAAATCATAAGAAAGGCTTTCAACCTCGCAGTAAATGCTCATAGAAATGACAGAAGAAAATCTGGAGAACCTTATATATTCCACCCTCTTGCTGTAGCAAGAATTTGTGGCGATGAAATTGGGTTAGGAACAATATCTATTGTGTGTGCTTTAATGCATGATACAGTAGAAGACACTGCCATCACTTTAAGTGATATTGAGAAAATATTTGGTCATAAAGTAAAGTCAATTATTGATGGATTGACTAAAATTTCTGGTCAATTTGATTTCTCTAGCTCTTCTCAAGCAGAGAATTTTAAAAAAATGTTTCTCACCATTCCCGACGATGTAAGAGTAATTTTAATAAAATTAGCAGATAGACTACATAACATGAGAACTCTGGACTCAATGAAAGAGAGTAAAAAGCTAAAGATTGCTTCTGAAACATCCTATTTGTATGCTCCGCTAGCTCACAGACTAGGACTGTTTTCCATCAAAACTGAGCTCGAAGATTTGTCTTTTAAATTCACCAATCCCGATGAATATTTATCTATCACTAAAAAACTTCAAAAAACAAAGGCTGTAAGAGAAAGATTTATTCAAAAATTTTCTATGCCAATTAAAAAAGAATTGGACAAACAAGGTTTTAAATACCAATTAAAAGCAAGAACCAAGGGTATTCCTTCAATTTATAGAAAGACCCAAGAAAAAGGAGTTGACTTTGAAGAAATATTTGATGTGTTTGCTCTGCGAATTATATTAGATTCTAAAGACGAAAAAGCTGACTGCTGGAAAGTTTATAGTATTGTAACTGATTATTATATTCCTAATCCTGAAAGATTGAGAGACTGGATTTCTTATCCGAAGCAAAACGGTTATGAATCATTACATACCACAGTGATGAGCCCAACTGGAAAATGGGTGGAAGTCCAGATAAGAACCGAAAGAATGGATGTAGTTGCAGAAAAAGGATTGGCTGCCCACTGGAAATACAAAGAGCAAACAGAAAACGACACAAGACTCGATAAATGGATTTCTGACATAAGAGGAATTATGGAAAATAAGAGTAGAAATACAACTGAATTTCTAGATGAGTTTAAAAACAACCTCTACAGCGACGAGATATATGTCTTTACCCCAAAGGGAGATCTTTTTCCTCTTCCTTTAAAATCTACAGCTTTAGATTTTGCATTTTCAGTCCATTCAGATGTAGGTGCTAAGTGTATAGGAGCGAAAGTCAATAGTAAATTAATTCCTTTAAGTTATGTCCTAAAAAGTGGAGATCAAATTGAAATTCTAACATCCAAAAATCAAATACCAAAAGAAGGTTGGCTGGAGTTTGTAATTACTTCAAAAGCTAAGTATAAAATCAAACAATGCTTAAA
>CESU01015484.1_pt1 | contig 12330 bp, 9 predicted proteins | sample 531141 | NCBI WGS metagenome assembly CESU01 (sample SAMEA2621401, study PRJEB7988) | marine metagenome | isolation source: saline water (ENVO:00002010), including
GAATATATAGCAAATAACATTATAAAAATTTCCCAAGTTATTAACGCGCAAACTCCACAAACTAAAATTTATATTCAAACAGTTTTGCCAATTGAGAAGGAAAAGTTTAAGAATAACATCTTAAAAGTAAATGAAATAATAAAAGCCAACGAAAAAGACAATCCATATCAAATCATTGATCTATATTCGATTTTTGTAAACGAAAATGGGCTAATTAAAAAAGACCTTTCAACTGATGGAATTCACCTTAACGAAAAAGGATACGACGCTTGGGTAGACTTTATTAAGCCAGTTGTTAGTTCAATAGATTAAGCATATATTCTTCTTTTAATTCAGCCACTTCTAATCCACGTAAGTAGGTTAATAAGGTTTTAGATTATTCTTATATTTAGTTTGTGAAAAAACTCCTTCTACTATTACTGTTTATTCCACTTGTGTCTTGTCAAAATGTAGAAGTAAGAAAAACTTATTATGATTTACAATTATTTATAGAATCAAAAAACTAAATTGATTTTTTCTTAGCTGAAAGCTTTTTTTATATCCTCTGTGATTCTATTAGGTTTACCCGTCTTAGCATTAATTAAACACCATATAGTTTTTGATGTTACAAGTAATTTATTAGTATCCTTATTATATATTTCTACTATTCTACTAGACTTAACTCCATCTGTTTTTTCAATGTAAGTCTTAAGTCTAATTTTGTCATTTAAAAAAGCTGGATTTAGATACTTTATCTCATGCTCAAGTAATACCCAAAAATAATTTTTTATTATTTCATTTGAAACAAGACTTTTCCAATGGTTTTTTGCAATTTCTTGAACCCAGTGAATATAAACTACATTATTTACATGATTTAAATCATCTAAATCATTCTTAGAAACAATAATTTCTTTTTCTAAATATTTCATATTAAATAATAGATTTATTTAGGATTGTTAATCAATTCATAACCTTGATTTATTCCTTTTTCGATAGCAGGAACTCCTCTAACCATCCACATTGGTTTTGAGGCATCTTTTAAATAATGATCAAAAAATTGTTGCATTCTAATATTAAAATCTTTTCTATTTTGCATTTTAAGAGGCCAATGACGAGCACCATTATAATTTAATAACCAGGAAGGTTTTGATAATCTTCTTAAGCTTACAAAAAATTCAATTCCTTGATACCAAGGAACGTGACCATCTGCATCGTTGTGCATTATTAGTAAAGGGGTATTAATTTTATCAATATTATAGATTGGAGAGTTTTCGATATAACGTTGAGGATACTGCCATGGTGTTCCCCCAATTCTGCTTTGTGTATGCTCATATTGAAATTGTCGACTCAAACCTGTATCCCATCTAATCCCTCCATATGCACTTGTCATATTAACAACTGGAGCACCAGACTCTGCGGCTTTAAATATATCGGTCTTTGTTACTAAATATGCAATTTGATAACCTCCCCAACTATGGCCCTGAACTCCGATATTAGCTTTATCTACAAATCCTTTTTCTATAAGTGATGTAATTCCTGGAATAACACAATTAAATGCACTTTCGCCTGGATAACCAACCCTATAATGTACATCAGGGTTAAAAATCAAATACCCCCTACTAGTATAGAAACTATAGTTAATTGAGGACCTTCCAGGGTTTGGAGCTTTATGAGTGTGTAAACCATTGGAACTTTTTTCATAAAAATTTACAATCAATGGGTATTTTTTATTTGGATCAAAATTTTCAGGCTTAATTAACATTCCTGTTAATGGTAAGCCATCTAAGGATGACCAGTTAACTAACTCGGCTGTTCCCCAGTTATAGTTCTCTTGTTGAGGATTAGCATCACTAATAAGATGTTGTGATTTAAAACTTAAATCAGAAAGTCTAATATTTGGAAATTCTACAAAAGATTGTCTAGTAAAAATAATAAGGTCTTTTAGTCTCGCTTTTTTAGGCACAGAATATCGAAAAGGACCATTTAATAAATTTATTCCTCTTTCGTTCTTATAACTATATTCAAAGTAGCCCGAATTTTTAGTTAACTCATTAAAAGTCGTCATCAGTATCTCTCCAGAATTATCTATATAACGTTTCTCTGGATCTAGTTTTACAATTCTGTAGACAGTATTAGTTTCACGTCCTTTTGTAAGACGTTTGGTTGTTGAATTTTCAGGATTGAACTCCCATACATCATAACGATCGTAAATAAGAATATTTTTGTCTTTTTTTGTCCAACCAGCAGAACCATAGGATCTTGGGAAATTTGGATAATCATTATCCTCATTATAAAATAACTTACCTTTAGTTAATTCGTTATATTTTGAAGTTTTAATGTTATAAGTATACCATGTGCTATCAATTTGATTATATCCATAAGCATACGTTCCCTTGGGGCTAAATCTAGCTATACTAGGATTCTTTTTTATAGCTCTTTTAGAAATACCATTTTTTAAATTTAAAATAGCTAAATCATTAGTTGAAAATTGACCTGTCCATTGGGAACTTAATTGGTAAGGTTTATTAGTGCTTATTAATGCATAATCTCCATTACCCTGATCTGATAAAATAGCATCTGGAAATTCTTTAGAGGCAATTTGTATTAGTTTTTTATCTTTTAGGTGGTAAACCGTTTGAAATGATTTTTTCTTATCATTTTTAACTTGAATTTCTTGAATAGTATACAATCGTGGTTCATCGTAAGTCCATACTTCAACGTTAACAATTTCTTCTTCTAACAATAATGTATCTTTAATAACCATGGGTAATGCCAAACCAAAATAAAGTTTACTTTCATCTTTAGAAAATGTAATTTTTCCATCTGAAGAAACTCTGTATCCTTTAGGAGTGTTTTTATCATCAACTATAAGTTTTGCTTTATTATCTGAAAAGCTCCAATTATATAATTCATACGATCTTCTGTAAGCTTTAGTTGAATCAGCATCTACAATAAAACCAAGATTGTTTCCAGAGTCACTCAGGTTGAGATTAAAATATTTTGTTTTACTGTGAGAGTTAAAAACATGTTTTGTAGAATTTCTTTTTAAATCTTTAACATAAACTCCTGGTTTTATCGAATCTTTTATTCCAGTAGTTGAATATACAATGGTCTTTGTTTTATTTGCAAAGTTGTAATTAGTAACAAAGGGAATGGTATCTTCCTTGGATGTTTCTAGATTACGAATAATAAGTGGATAACCATTTTTAGCACTCAGTTTTTTTCTCTTTTTATTAAGTTTAGTTTTAATTGAATCTTTTGTTTTTTTTGATTTTGACTCAGAATTATTATCATACGCATAAGCTATAAAACCTGACCATTTTTGGGGAAACTTATATGATTTTACATTAGCAATTTTTTGAAAAAACTGATTTTGTAAATTATAAATACCAATTGTATCCATGGGCAATTTATCTTTTTTCACTTTTCTTCTTTTCATTTCAACAATACTGTCTCTCCAAGCTTTTATAATAAAAACAGCATGTTTTCCGTCAAATGTGAATTGACCATTTTCTGAGCGTTCATAATTAAACACCAAACCACCTTGATTATCTTTAATTTTTAGATGACTATCTCTTTCACCTTTCTGTAAAGAATACATCACAAAATCACCTTTTGCACTTATCGATGATTTTTGTATTCTGTTCCAAATATCAAAGTCTGAATGATCTAAAACTTTTTTTTGAGCATATGTATTTGTAGCTATAAACAAGCTAAGAAAACAAAATATTTTTTTCATTTTTGGTATTGATTAATATTATTTTAAATATAGTTAAATTGAATTTCTTAGAAACTCTTAAAAATCGAAAGACGTTACATAATAAATAGTTTGTCCATATTATAATAATTTTTAAAACACTATCCTTTCTAGAGAAAAAAAATTTAAGTTTCAATTAGTATAGTTTGTATTTAATAAAAGATTATATCTTATATTTAATTATGAGATTAAAAATTAATTCTTCCCAAATTATATTTTTTCTATTATTTTTTTCTTTAAATATATATTCTCAAGACTTAAATTATATTTTCAAGAGTGGAAAAGAAGGATATGAGTGCTTTAGAATTCCAACAATTATCAAAGCTAAAAGTGGAACAGTTTTAGCTTTTGCAGAGGGAAGAAAAAATAGTTGTAGCGATAATAATGATGTAGATATAGTTTTAAAAAAATCCTATGATAATGGGGAAACTTGGACAAAACTACAAGTTGTATGGGACGATGGCAAAAATACTTGTGGAAATCCTTCACCTGTTTTAGATAATGAATCTGGAAGAATTAGTCTGCTATCCACTTGGAATTTAGGAAGTGACCATGAATGGGAAATAATTCAACAAAAAAGTAAGGATACTAGACGAGTTTTCTTAATTCATTCAATGGATAATGGAGAAACTTGGACAAAACCTAAGGAAATAACTAACAGTGTTAAAAAATCAAATTGGACTTGGTATGCTACCGGGCCAGTTAATGGTATTCAATTAAAAAAAGGAAAGAAAAAAGGAAGATTAATTATTCCATGTGACCATATTGAAAGTGAATCAAAAAAATATTTTTCTCATATAATATTCTCTGATAATGGTGGTTTAGATTGGGAATTAGGAGGTTCTACAAAAGAGGATAAGGTCAATGAATGCACTGTTGTTGAATTATCTAATGGTACGCTGGTATTAAATATGAGAAATTATACTGATGATAGGTTAAGAAAAATGTCTATAAGTGAAGACCAAGGAAAATCCTGGAACAAAATATATTCAGATAATTTTTTAATTGAGCCCGTATGTCAAGCTAGTATGATTTCTGTAAAAATTCCATTTAAAAGGGAAATAATTGCTTTTTCAAACCCTAATAGCAAAACTAATAGAGAAAAAATGTCAATAAAATTAAGTTTAGATAAAACAAAAACTTGGTCAAAAACTGTTCTATTACACAGTGGTCCGTCAGCTTATTCAAATTTGATTCAATTAAACAATAAAGAAATCGCTTGCTTGTTTGAAGGTGGATACAATAGTGCCTATGAGGGAATAGCCTTTAAAAAAATTCTAATCAAGGATCTATTATCAAATTAAAAATTTTAATTATGTAATTCGAAATGCGCTTCAATTTCAACCGCAATGTTTCTTGGAAGATTCATTCCAACTGCACTTCTAACACCTATACCCATTTCCAAACCAAAAACTTCAGCCATTAATTCGCTAAAACCATTAATAACATAAGGGTGGGCTTCAAATTCTGGTGTTGCATTTACCATTCCAAAGACTTTTACCACTCTTTTTATATTATCAATATTACCATAATGACTAATTATAGTCGATAACATTGTCAAACCAACTTGTCTAGCTGCTTCTTTTGCTTCATCTTTATTTAAATCAGAGCCAACTTTCCCAATTATATATGAGCCATCTTTATTAACTGGGCCTTGTCCAGAAACATATAAAAAGTGATCAATCACTAATGTAGGTCTATAAACTCCAGCTGGTTTAGGTGCAGGAGGCAAAATGAGCTCCATTTTTTTTATTTTTTCAGAATGTTTTTTAATCATAATTATTTAAAATTATTAATCTATTATTCTTATTCTGGTTAAATACTGATGAGAAGTCATATACAGATATTCAAATTTATCATCAAAAGCACAATTTGCACTTCTAACTTCTGTTTTAATCGTACCAATATGATTACCATCTGGATTAATTAATAAAACTCCCCCAGGACCAGTAGCAAAAACAGTTCCTGTTGGGTGTATTTTTAAACCATCAAACAAACCTATCTCCTTTTTAGACAGTTCAGTACCATTAAAAAACACTTCAGGATTTTCAACACCTTCGTCTGTGATTTTATATTTCATAATAACTGGATTTTTTGAATCAGAATTAGCAACATATAAAGTTTTTTCATCTACAGAAATAGCAATACCATTAGGTCTTGATAAATTTTTTATTAATACTTTTAACTGTCCGTTGTTACTAAGTCTAAAAACCCCATTGAATTCTAATTCTTTTAATTTATCATTATCCCCTCTTTGTAAGCCATATGGAGGATCAGTAAAAAATAAATTTTTTTTACTGTCATAAACTAAGTCATTAGGACTGTTAAACAGCTTATTATTAAATGATGTAATTATAGGAAATACTTTATCGCTTTTCCAGTCCGTAAGCATTACTATCCTCCTATCGCCATGCATACAAATTATTAGGTTTCCATTATGGTCAATTATTAAACCATTTGTTCCTGACTTTTTTGAATTGGGAACAATTCCTGAGTAGCCAATTTTATCTAAAAAAACATCTAAACCATTTTTTTCATCCCATTTATAAATAACATTATTTGGCACATCAGAAAAAAGAACAGCGTTTAGTTTTTTAGACCACACAGGTCCTTCGGACCAAGAGAAACCTTTGGCAATAATTTCAATTTTTGAATCTTTAGAAATAAATTTATCCATATCAGATGAAAGTCTTTCGATAGAACCAATAAATTTATTTTGACCCATCAAAATAGATGGTAAAGCTAAAAGAAGAAGAATAAGTTTTTTCATATTTTATAAATTTCAACCATTTTTATAATTCGTTTTACAGCCAAAACAGCTAACTCGCGATTTTGAGAAAAATTTAGTCGAATACTGTCCTTGCACTTAGGATCAAATTCTGACCCTGGTGTAACTATCACATTTGCTTGATAACGTAATAAACGCACAAAAGTATGTAAGTCTACACAGAGTGAAGGGAGTTGTGGAAAAAGATAGCTTCCAGCCTGTGGAGTTACAGCATAAATATTAACAGACCTAAAAGCTTTTAGTAGTTCGTCTCTAATTAATTCATGTTCGTTGATACGATTTTCCATCCAACCCTCAGGCTCATGAAACCAAGTATCCAGAACAGCTTGATTATACCCAGCAGTCCTTAATGAGACGATGGCTTGAAGACTTTCCATTCTTTCAATCAAGTGGGCAGAGCCAAATGCCACTCCTAAACGAAATCCACTTAAAGATTCCGTTTTTGAAGGTCCCATGATGGTAATAAGGTTTTCAGGCTTAACATCACAAGAACGAAGATGAGTATAAACCTCTGCGCTAAATAACATCCTAGAATACAGCTGATCTACAATTACTGTAACTCCATATTTTACTGCTAGATTCCCTATTGTTTTAATAGAATTTTCTGAATATACAAGACCCGTTGGATTATTAGGAGTTGAAAAGACAAAAACCTTAGTATTATTTTTAAATGCGTCTTCAATTATATTAAGATCTGGACTATTATCAAGTTTAGCATTCTTGTAATTTAGAGGAATTGGCACTACTTCACCACCAAAAAATTTAACAAGTTTTCGATTAGCAAAGTAATCGGGTTGAATAACAGCAACCTTTGTACCTACAGTAACAGTGGCGCCAAGTGCCAAAAATAATGCTCCTTGTGTTCCGGGTGTAATAATCAATTCACTATCAGCTTTAATTGATTTTTGAGTAAACTTTCCAAGGCTAATAGCAAGTCTATTTCGAATTTCAGCCGATCCTCTATATTCAGTATAAGCTTGAGAACCACCTTTACTAAAACCATTTTTCCATGCTATATCAGAATCTGGTATTGGAGGAAAGGCATCTACATCACCATGAGAAAAATCAACAGAAGAGCCATTAAGCTTATCTCCTCGCATAATAGAACTAATATCTCCAAAATTTTGTCTAATTTCCTGTCCAGGAGCATTTTTTGATTCAAGAGATTTAAATTTTTCCTCTACTGTCATAGTCTTAATTAATAAATAATAATGGTTATTATATTTTACTTAAACAATTTACATGTTTTTGACATAACTATTTTTCTGTTGAAAAAGAAGAAGCTGGAAGACCTTCTTTATTAAACAAACTTGCAACAGACAAATCTCTCCAAGCATATCTTAATTTAACTGGATTTGATATTTTAGGATTGCTGGCAACTATAGTTTTTCCAACTATGCTTACCTCCGCATCAAGAAAAACCCCATCTTTTCCTGCTATCTCAAATTCATTAGATGTGAGTAGCTCTAAACCACTTCCAACAGAATCAAAGTAAATAATCATTTTATTTCCATCAACAGAATAATCTTTATATAAAGGACCACTAGAAATAATATTTTTTCCATAATCATTAGCTAGAGCCAAACGTGCTAATCTATAGCCAACATCGTGTTTATTCGAGGGGTGAATATCATAATCTTCTCCAATATCTAAAGTTACAGCCATTCCTGTTTTTTGAAGTTTTATGGATTTTCGTTGAGCCTCTCTTAACAAAGGAGACTTTCCTCCATAATTATAAAAAGGTGATATCTGTACAAAATAAAACGGAAAATCATAACCCCATTTTTCTCTCCAATCTTGAATCAAAGAAGTAAAAACCTTCTCATATTCTGCATGCCTTTGCACGTTATTTTCTCCTTGATACCAAATAGAACCTTTTATTTTGTATGGAATTATGGGATGTATCATTCCATTAAACAATCCGCCCTTACTAAGCCTACCATCAAACTTTACTAGTGAAGGACGTTGTTCAAAATCAATATTATCTTTCTCATAAAGATAAAAAGCATCATAAGGCCAAATATAATCCTTCATTTGACCATAAATTTCTGCTGACACTCTATAATTCCATTTCCCATTTAAACTTATTTTTTTCCCCGCGGAAGTATTTAAACTTACTGTTCCAATAAACCCAGGCTTATCTTGATTCACAACGCGAATAACTATTTGATTTTCGCCCTGAACAAGGTGTTCTTTAGCAATAGAATATTGTTTTGATTTATAAGAATTTTTACCAACAGTGGATCCAATTAGATTTCCGTTAATATAAGTGAAATCTAAATCAGAAACTTCACCTAACTCAAGGTTATAATCCTGGGTTATATCATCTAAATTGAAAAATCTTTTAAAAATTATGACACCCTTAAAATTATTGTCTCCAAAAATATTTGTAAAAGATCCAGGAATCAATAAAGTTTTCCATTTACTGCTATCAAATTTTGGATCAATAAAACGAGAATCATTTGTATTTAAGTTTTTCCAATGTTCTTCTGAGGAAAAATAATCACCTAGAGGGCCTAGATTCATATAATATATAACTGATTCTAGATTTTTAGATTCAAATTGAGAAAACCACTTTTCAGAAGCAGATGCTTTTTCGATAAAACTATCATAGTTATTCAAATCAAAAAAATAATTTTGTTTTGATGTTCCATCTACTAATTTTAATGACTGATTATCATCTGTTTCAATAGACGATTCAATACTTTGTAATTTTTCAAAACTCATCCAAGCTTCTGCATCAGAACCTCCCCAACTTGCATGAATAACTCCTATAGGCACTTCTAAATTTTGGTGTAATTTTTTAGCAAAAAAATAAGCAGGAGCACTAAAGTCAGTTATTTGTTTTCCTAGTGCTGCTATCCACTCTCCTTCGACATTATTCATAGGTGTTTTACCTACACTTTTCTTGACTGTAAACATCCGTATGTAAGGATTATTAGCTTTTGATATTTCTTCTTGGCTATAGTCTGTTGTATTACAACAATAGTCAAAAGTCATCTCCATATTGGATTGTCCAGAAGCTAACCATACCTCACCAATTAAAATTTCATTGATCTTCAATTCCTCAGAACTTGTTCGTATTGATATTTGATGAGTATCAAATCCACCGGACGGAGTATTTAATGAAACTTGCCATTGACCGGAAGCTGTTACTATTGTTGAAGCTTTTTCTGCCCAAGATGTAGAAATTTCAATAGTTTCATTTGGACTAGCAGAGCCCCAGAACGGGACAAGGGTATTTTGCTGTAACACCATTTTTTCAGTAAATAATGAATTTACACTAATTGATGATTTGGTGTCTGAAAATGAATTACTTGCAGAGTCACAGTTTACTAATAATATTGATAAAAATAATATTGTTAATTTATTTATCATGGATATATTTTAAAGTTTAAAATTACAAAATACGAATATCCAATTTAAATTATTTATATGAATACTTAAAAAAATAAAAAGTTATATAAATATATTTTATTTAAAAAAACAGTATATGAACTGATCTTAAATCAAGTATATTGCAATTATTAAATTATACTAATGAAATTAAACTTATTGTCTTGTAACGCCAACCGACCAGATAAAAGGGAGATAGCAAATTGTATTAATGAAATCTCATTAAATATTGATAAGTCCTTGTCGATGGAACTTACTGAAATAATTTTAGAAGGAGATGCTGTAGATATCGAGATTGAAGATAAGAATTTTGCTTCCGCATTAAGAAGTTTTAGAAAATTAAGTATTGATTACGAAATTATAGAGTAAATCTCATTCTTGTAAATTGATTGGAACCTAAATATATTTTTCTTTAATTTAATTTTTCATACTTACTATCATAGCAGCATTCAAAGCATCCAGTGCAGAACTTTGACAAGATGCATTTGTCTCTACAGGGACAGTGTTCCATACTAATCCTATTTCATTATTTGTTTTATTCCTAGCGACAAACCAGATAGAATCGGCATTATTAATTATAAAGCTTTTGTAATTTTCTCTGGGGGAAACTGAATATAAGTATCCTAAATGCCTCATAAAAATACCTTTAAACTGAGACGCATCTCCATTGAGGTTTGGTTCTTTTAAATCTTTTAAAATACCGTTTTCATAAGTTAGATTATTGATAGTAGAATTAGCGATTTTATGAGCTAATTCTAAAAAAGAAAGATCTTGCTTTTCATTATATAATTCAACTAATGCACTTAGAATTATGCCCTGATTATATGTATAATAACTTCCAATATTTACCTGACATTCTTTGTTTAAGCCATTTTCAATCAGATATTTTTCATTTAACATTCCTGAGTTCATAAACCACTTCCAAGTATCTTCTGCCCATTGCAAATAACTTTTTCCTAAAACCACTCCTCCTCCTCTTTGGTGTAATCTCATAGCTGCTAACATAAATAGTTCATTTTGAACTGCAGACTTTCCTATTTTTGGTTTTTTCCAATATACTCCTCCTCCACAGATTTCATCCCAGCCTGTGGCCATATCTGCAAAAGTAACACGAGCCATCTTTAGGTACTTTTCATTTTTAGTAAGCTCATATGCTTCAATCCATGCCAAAATCCACCAACCCTCATCATCATAATAATCATTTATATAATTTCTACATATCCAATTATCATTAGGATCAGGCATCTGAACTTCAAATTCTTTACAAATTTCAAAGGAATTATCGATTACCTCTAAGTATTTCTTTGAACCTGTTATTCTAGAATAATCAATTACTGCAGTTAGTGCATTAGCTGCATTCCACCAACTAGTAGTTTCATAGAGTCCCGTATCAATATTATACCACTTTTGTAAAGTATTAATTGTAGTTTCTGCAAATTGATTGTATGGTTGTTTTTTATTACAAGAATTAAGTAGTAAAATAAATATAATAAAAAATGTTTTTTTGTTCATGTTTTAATATAAAGATCTAACTATCAATATTTAAAATCATATCAGCTGCTTTTTCAGCAATCATATATACCGGAGCATTGGTATTTCCAGAAACAATTTTAGGCATAATAGATGCATCCACAACACGAAGGTTCTCAACACCATGTACTTTTAATTTAGAATCAACAACAGCCATTGAGTCGTTACCCATCTTACAAGTCCCAACAGGATGATAAACAGTCTCTAAAGTTTTCTTTATATGGTCAACAATCAGATCATCTGAGGATCGATTATGAGGAAGACCATCAGCTTTTGTATGTTTTTTAAGTGCATTATCTTCCATAATCTTAAAGGCTAATTTAGCTCCCTTAACAAGATTATCAAGATCTTCTTTTTCTTTTAAAAAGTTTGGTTGAATTTTTGGAGCTGCTTTAGGATCAGCTGAAAATAGACTAACATTTCCTCTACTTTTTGGATGCAGCAATGTAGGTAAAATAGTAAATCCATCTGTTCTTGGATATCCATAAAGATCATAGGCATCGTAACCATATTTATTACCTAACCATATGGGAGAAAAGTGAAATTGAAAATTAACTTTACCACCTTTAAGGTTTAGATCGAAAAAAGCCATTCCCTCAAGTGGACCAGTACAAAATACCCCTTTTTTATTAACAAAATAATTCCAGGCAGCTTTTAGTTGTTTTAATAAAGGTATGTAATGATTAATACCTTCTTGGGTATTACTTTGTGCACATACAGGGAAAAATAAATGATCTTGTAAATTTTTTCCGACTCCTTTTAGTTCATGAATAGTTCTGATTCTATGTTTATTTAGTTCTAAGGTATCTCCAATTCCAGAAAGCATTAATAATTGTGGGGATTGAAAAGCTCCAGCAGAAAGAATAATTTCTTTTTTAGT
>CESU01107331.1_pt1 | contig 12330 bp, 8 predicted proteins | sample 531141 | NCBI WGS metagenome assembly CESU01 (sample SAMEA2621401, study PRJEB7988) | marine metagenome | isolation source: saline water (ENVO:00002010), including
CCATATTTCTTCAGATGCATTAATATCCATATTGCCAAAAGTGCCAGGCCAATCATGATCACCTCCGATAACCTTTAATTCTTCTACTCTAACACAATTATCTCCACTTTGCCAAACTCTCCTTTCAACAGTGCTCCCATCAGATGTATTTGTATTAGGGATCTGCGAAACTATTGGATTTAAGTCGGTATTATTCGCCGAACTCCAATAAGTGGTTATTTCATCAGCAGACATATAGTAAGGCTGTAATCCATCATAATATGAGTTTGGATTTTCGTCAGTAGTTCCTGGAATTAACATAACAGCTGTAGGGTGAATAGGAGTGCAAAATCCCCAATTATAATAACTATCTCGAAAATCATCTGTTATCATACTTCCTGAAACAGAAGCAAAAGCAGCTAATCTATTGTTAAGTCTACACCCTAACTCATAGGAAAAAATAGCTCCTTCTGAATAACCACAAGCATAAACTCTATTTTCATCTACTAAATATTCATTTGCAAGCGTATCAATTATTGCACCGATAAAATTAATATCATCATGAGTTGTAGGGGCTTTATGTATCCAGGAAGTTGAAGGGTCTTGACCAGGTTCAGCTCCATCATAATCAATTGCACCTTGCGGATATATTGCAATAAATGCTGCTGTATCTGCTATGGGTCTCATATCATTTATGATAATATGACCACCTGAGGTTCCGCCCCCACCGTGGAAACTAAATAGTAAAGGATAGTCTGTACTAGCATCATAACTTGCTGGTAAATACACAATATACTCTCTTTCAATACCATCATAAATCATGGTTTTATTAATTTGCTGTTGAGCAGCACTAATTAATGGAAAGAATAAAAAAAGTATTAATATTTTTTTCATAATTTTTTATTTAATAATTCCGCGAAATTGTGTACATACAACTATAATGTATTTATTAAAAGGATTTTCAACAATTAATTAGCATCCTCCATAGTCATACCTAATATATATGTTTTCCTCATCTTCCGAAATACTAATCTGTATATAGGCTCCCATTTCGGAAAATGCAATGCTCCATGAATCTTTGCTAATATTTAAATACTGAAAAGTATGTGAATTTAAATATCTCAATAAGTTATTTGATAAGACATAAAAATCATCTCTTGAAACTATAGGTAATTCAATTGTGTTGGTTCGAGTGTATTTTCCATTAAAATCTTCAGTAATTCTAATATTATTTTCGTAGGTTTTGATTCTTGTCCAGGCTATTGACTCTATACCATCTCTTTCAGTATAATCCTCTGAAGTCATCATTGTTGTATCTTGATCTTTGAAAATCATATCTCCTTCTCCTGTAGCTTGGTCTGTTGAGACTTCAAAAAACATTGAAAAGTCAATAGGCTTTTTCTCAGACAATAACCCAAAATATACATATCCCTTCACTCCTTTATAATTGGCCTTCACATAGTATGATTGTATTGTATGCGTGTTATAACTAATATTTTTACGGTTAGTTTTAAAGTGAGTAGAAAAATTAAATGTTAAATCATGTTTTGTTAATGGTCCATCAGTTACAGTTAATTCATCACCATATTTAATTCTATTTAATACTTTACTATGAATATTAGGTTCTTCTCTAAATAATAAGGGGGCAGATGAATTTGAATAATACCTTGTATTTGTAGATCTTTGCCCAACTTCTTCGGGCATTAGTCGCGTCCGCTTAGTTACTCTAGGAGATTCATTATCTGTTACTTCAACTTGTACTAATTGATTCTCTTGTATATAAAAAGTATTCACTCTTAACTCACTATTTCCAAAGTCATCTGTTGAGAAATGATCTACTATTAAAGAATCTTTAGTATCCAAAATAGATTTATAAGAGCACATACAACATTGTACTCTTACTGGATTTAACTCCTTAGTACTATAATTATCTTTATCTAAATCAATATAGAATATGTACGAACTAGATGTTACTGCCTTGTAAGAATTTCCCTTAGTATCTAAAGACTCGAGAAAGCTAAGTGTATCTGACCCGTTTGCCCACTTAGAGTTATTAAATTGTTTGATAAAAGTATTTTGTCCTAACAAAAATAATGGTGCACACAGGAATACTAGTAAGAGTTTTCTCATACGACAAAAATACTCAATAATTTTGGTGACATTCTTAGCCTAAACGGTTTAAGGACAATCTGTATATGTTCTGCCGAAGAGTTAATTGAAATATTGGTAGAGGAAAGAATCCATTAATTCAGGAATAAATGCACTAAAAATGAGCCCGCCGCCCAACGTGATCTTTAGCAAAAAACTAGCTTTGGTAAAATGGGCTTTTTTTATGTTGGATTTCCTCAAACTCCAGATGGATAATAGAAAAGGAACAGCTACTAGAATTCCGAATAAAAGACCCCAAATAGCAATGAACTCAGAAGTTATATAGTGAGTGGTTGCCAGTAATACGAGAAACCATAAAGTCATAGAAACTAATAGTACTCTTCTTGTCTTATTCCATCCCCACAATATAGGAAGTGTTTTGTAGCCGAACTCTTTATCTCCTTTTACATCCTCAGCATCTTTCACTATTTCTCTGAATAGAGAAATCATATAGGCCTGAATGGTATATGCCAAAACGATTAAGGTAAAGAAGATATAAAAATCGGAGATGAGAGATGAGTTTCCATTAATATCTGCAGTGATAATAAGAGGTTGATTAATAATACCGTAAGTAGCCCAAAGAGGAACAATACTGACAATTAATGCCACGAGCACATTGCCAAGCAAAAAAGTCTTTTTGAGGTAGAAAGAATAAAACCAAAGCGCACCAGCTATGAAAATGGGAGTAATAGCATAAAACCAAACTTTCTCAGCCCAGCCTAAATAGATGCCTGCACTTACCGCTATTGCGTTAAAAGTATGGTGTGCGGCCATGGCTACACGTCTTTTGAAGCCTCTGTCTATAGTTATGCGGTTAGGTTTGTTTATGCGGTCTACCTTCACATCGAAGTAGTCATTGATAATGTTTCCAGAAGCTGCTAGAAATACCATAATCAACGTCAGAAGTGAAAAATGGATTTCACTTATTTGATAAATTGTAAACCCGGCCATGGGATATTTAAAAGGACTAGAAGCTAGTCGAATAAAGCCTCCTTCCACAAAGTGGCGCAGTGTAAACATAGTAGCTGCTATTATGAGCAGATTTACCGGTCTAGTAGTTTTAATAAATGCCAGAATAGGATTCATGTGCGCCCGTATACTTTTTCATTGGCTAAGATAACTCTCTAAGGTATATTTGCAATCTTTAATTGAAGTCAATATGCCAAACATTTCACAAAAAGGGCGCATCATGCCAGCCTCTCCAATAAGAAAATTAGTTCCTTTTGCTGATAAAGCTAAGAGCCAAGGGAAAACTGTATTTCATCTAAACATAGGTCAGCCAGATATAAAAACCCCTGCTGTAGCTCGAGAAAAGATTAAAAATCTAAAGATGGATGTGGTAGCTTACTCTGATAGTGCGGGTATCTTCTCATACAGAAAAGCATTAGTAGATTATTATTCATCTGTAGGAATTAATATCCATGCTGAAAATGTAATGGTAACTACCGGAGGTTCAGAGGCTCTTACTTTTAGCATGATGAGTTGTATGGATGCAGGGGATGAAGTCATTATCCCAGAACCATTTTATGCCAACTACAATGGATTTGGAGTGTCAGCTGGAGTGAATGTAGTCCCTGTCACGTCAAGTATAGATGATGGATTCGCACTTCCTCCGATCTCGGCATTCGAAGAAAAAATCACGGATAAAACCAAAGCAATTCTTATCTGTAATCCGGGGAATCCGACCGGTTATATGTACTCTAAAGAAGAACTAGAACAATTAAGAGTATTGGTCTTAAAGCATGATTTATTTCTAATAGCTGATGAGGTGTATAGAGAGTTCGCTTATGACGGATTAGAGCATTACTCAGTAATGAGCTTAGATGGTTTAGAGGATAATGCTATAATGATAGATTCTGTATCCAAGCGTTACAGTATGTGCGGAGCTAGAATAGGAGCAGTGGTTACTAGAAATAAGGAACTCTACGGCACTATCTTGAAATTTGCGCAAGCTAGACTTTCACCTCCTACCTATGGTCAGATAGCTGGAGAGGCAGCATTGTCTACTCCGCAGTCATACTTCGATGGGGTAAAAGAAGAATATGTGAACAGGAGGAATACGCTTGTGAATGGTCTAAACGAAATTCCAGGTGTCAAATGTCCTCTGCCTAAAGGAGCTTTTTATTGCATCGCAGAACTTCCCGTAAAGAATACAGAGCATTTCTGTCAATGGATGCTCGAAGAATTCTCTCATAATAACCAAACCATAATGATGGCTCCTGCGGCCGGTTTTTACAGCACTAAGGACTTAGGGTTAAATCAGGTGAGAATTGCCTATGTTTTGAATGAAGCTGACCTTACATTAGCATTGGAATGTCTTAAAGTAGGGCTTCGTGAGTATGCCGCTGTACCAGCTTAAAAACAAAAAAAACGCCCTTGGTTATTGATGTCATAATTCCCGCTTTTAACGAACAAGATAGTATTCCATTGGTCTTGGCAGATCTAGATAGGAGTCTAATTCGAAATGTGGTAGTGGTAAATAACAACTCTACGGATGGGACAGTGAGTGCTGCGTTAAAAGGCGGGGCCATAGTAGTAGATGAACTCTATCAGGGTTACGGAGCGGCCTGTTTACGAGGGATTGAGTATGTAAATGAATCTAGTCTGCCTCCAGAAATCATAGTGTTTATGGATGCAGATTATTCAGATTATGGAGATGAGTTAGGGCAGTTGATACGACCCATTGTAAATCGAGAAGTAGACTTCACTTTAGGTTCTAGGGCTAAAGGGCAGAGAGAAAAAGGAGCTATGATGCCACAGCAACTCTTCGGAAATTGGCTAGCTACTGGACTTCTTAAATTGTTCTATGGAGTTCGTTTTTCAGACCTTGGGCCATTCAGAGCTATCCGTTTGAGTACGTTGAATGCCCTGAAAATGAAAGATAAGGACTTCGGTTGGACAGTGGAGATGCAAATAAAAATAGCGAAACAAAAAGTACCGTTCATGGAGTTTCCTGCACGTTACAGAAAACGAGTAGGCAATTCTAAAATCACGGGTACACTTAAAGGAACTATTTTAGCGGGCTATAAAATTATTTACACCTTAATCAAGTATCGATAGTATGGAGATCATCCTCATCTTATTATATGCCTTTTTCCTTCTGTTCATATTTGCCTATAGTATTATGCAGTTGAGCTTAGCATTAGCATATTCCAAACAGAAAAAAGCTGTGAAGAAAACCAGCTGTAGCATGGAAGATAAAGAATGGCCTAGAGTCACGATTCAGCTTCCGGTGTATAATGAATTATACGTAGTAGAGAGATTACTAGCATCTATAGCTAAGATGGACTACGATAAATCGAAATTGGATATTCAGCTTTTAGATGATTCTACAGACGAATCTTTCCAAGTAGCTGCCGTAAAAGTAAAAGCACTGCAAGCGTTAGGGTTTGATATTTCACATATACAAAGGCCCGAAAGAAAAGGATATAAGGCAGGTGCTTTGGCTTATGGAATGCAGAAAATTAAGGGCGAGTTTATAGCCATTTTCGATGCCGATTTTGTTCCAGATCCTTTATTTCTGAGAAAAACAATTCCTCACTTTTATGCTTCAGATGAGATAGGAGTGGTGCAGACTAGATGGCAACATCTAAATAAGAATTATAGCTTTCTAACTAAGTTGCAGGCTTTCGCGTTAGATGCGCATTTTACTGTAGAGCAAGTAGGAAGAAACTCACTAGGTCATTTCATAAACTTTAATGGAACTGCTGGTGTGTGGAGAAAAACTTGCATAGAAGATGCAGGAGGATGGCAGAGTGATACAATTACAGAAGATTTAGACTTGAGTTATAGAGCTCAAATGAAAGGCTGGAAATTCACTTATTTAGAGGATGTGCTTTCTCCTGCGGAACTTCCGGCAGAGATGAATTCTCTTAAAAATCAACAGTTTCGTTGGACCAAAGGAGCTGCAGAATGCGCAGTAAAAAATCTCCCTAAAGTAATGAGAACAAAACAGCTCGACTGGAAGACTAAAGTCCATGCTGCATTTCATCTTCTGAATAGTTTTGTGTTTATCTGTATCTTTTGTACATCCATCTTAAGTGTACCTGTTCTTTTGATCAAGCATAATTTTGAAGGATATGATTCCATCTTCAAGCTAGCTAGTGTTTTTGTTTCTAGTTTTCTTGTTCTAAGTTATTTCTACTGGTTAAGCATGAGCCATTCAGAAAAAGGAGGAATAAAAAGTTTATTGAGATTCATTGTGAGATTTCCTCTTTTCTTATCAGTAAGTATGGGGCTATCTCTTCATAACAGCATAGCAGTAATCGAAGGGTATATCGGAAGAAAAACACCATTTGTAAGAACACCTAAATTTGCTCTAGAAGAAAAATCGGGTACATGGGCGAATAAGAAGTACAGAGCTTTTAAGGTGAATCCGCTCACCATCTTAGAAGTGTTTATAACGCTTTACTTTTTGTCAGCTATAGGATATGCTATTTATTTGGGAGATTACGGACTACTTCCTTTTCATGTGATGCTGACAGTAGGTTTCGGTGTCGTAAGTTTCTATTCGGTAAAGCATACCCAAATGTCATAAATCTGCACGGTAACATGAGTTCATTTTGGCGAGTGGGAATTGTGTTTTTAACTTTTGTAGCGCACATTCTAGTATTTTTCACAGCCAGGGAAGATTTTTATATGCTTCTTGGACTCTTTACCGGGGCATTCTGGCTTTACCTATTAATAATAGATGAATATGAGATAACAGATGTCTTTTATATGGCTGTTGCATTAAGAGTATTTTGGCTTTTTGCTACGCCTACATTATCGGACGATTATCATCGTTTTATATGGGATGGACAGATTACGCTGAGCGGTAATAATGTATATGAATATACGCCTTCAAGTTTAATCGTTTTGGATGAATTCGATACCACATTAAATGGAGAGCTTTATAAGCAGATGAATTCTCCAGATTATTTCTCGGTTTATCCGCCAGTTAATCAGCTTTACTTTGTAGCTTCAGGTTTATTCACGGATTCTATTTATGGAAGATTATTAACTCTTAAAATCCTCTTTTTTCTTACTGAATTTATAGGGTTGTTTACATTATTTCGGCTGGCACTAAGTAAAGGTGTTGCAATAGGTAAATTTTCACTCTGGGCATTAAATCCGTTAGTCATAATAGAGGGGATTGGAAATCTTCATTTCGAAGTGGTCATGCTGACGTATATAATCTTGGCAGTTTTCTGTTTTAAAAAGAGTTGGCTACTGTCGGCTATCTTTTTCGGAATAGCTATTAGTACAAAGTTGTTTCCATTAATGTTTTTGCCTCTTCTTATTCCATGTCTCGGATGGAAAATAAGTATCAAATATGGTGCTATTACTGGGCTAACATTTCTAATTACATTCCTTCCTTTTTTAAGTTTAGATGTACTCTTAAATATTTGGAGCAGCATCGATTTATATTTTCAAAGTTTCGAGTTTAATGCCAGTATATTTTACATCGTAAAATGGATAGGCGAATTAGCTTTAGGCTGGGATATAGTGGGAACAGCAGGGCCTATTATGGCAGGTATTACAGTTTTGGTGATCTCTTCCCTTAGTTTTTTTCCACAGAATACGTGGAAGTTGAGTCTGCCAGCAGCAGCATTAATTGTGAGCACAGTGTATCTATTAATGAGCACCACGGTTCATCCTTGGTATGCGCTTACACCTTTTGGTATTTCATTGTTTTCTAAGCATAAGTACCCTTTCTGGTGGACAGGATTAATATTTCTCTCGTATTCCTTTTATATCAATGGAACAATAGAAGAAAAACCGTTCTTTTTATTTATTCAGTATGGGGTATTATTCTATTTAATGGGGAGAGAGTTAGTCAAAAAGAGCCGCCAAAAAAAGGAGACGAGTGTACAATTTGAGTGATTTTGTTAATGATTTAATAGTCATTGAACTATTAGGTTTTTATCTGAAGGGAAGTTGAAGAGTTATAGAGGCGTAAATGGATGATTTAAAATGTCCCGCTGATTTAGGCGCTCTATCTGTTGCTTTCAGAGCAATTATTAGAATAATGAAGAATAAAACGCATCTTAAAGCATACAGAGTCATTCAGAATGAAAAGGGTTGATGTTGTTTCAATTGAAGAAATGTGTGTGTCTAATTCTTGACCTTCAATTGCCGTATAGAAACTATCTTTGTTCAGACCATGAAATTCAAATTACATTCAGAATTTAAGCCAGCAGGAGATCAGCCAGAAGCTATAAGACAGCTAACAGAAGGAATAGAAAACGGAACTGAACACCAAACACTTTTGGGAGTTACGGGTTCTGGAAAAACATTTACTATAGCTAATCTGATAGAAAAAACACAGCGGCCAACGCTTATTCTCTCTCATAATAAAACATTAGCAGCCCAGTTATACTCTGAGTTTAAGCAGTTCTTTCCTGAGAATCAAGTGGAGTACTTCGTGAGTTATTATGATTATTATCAGCCAGAAGCATTTATTCCAACTACAGGTACTTACATAGAAAAAGACTTGCAGATAAATCAGGAAATTGAAAAATTAAGGTTGGCTTGTTCATCTGCTTTATTAAGCGGGAAAAGGGATCTTATTATAGTGGCATCTGTATCGTGCATATACGGAATAGGTAATCCAGTAGAGTTTCATAAGAGTGTGATTTCTGTGACTAAAGGAGAAATTATCTCTAGAAATAAATTTTTGTACAGGCTAGTTTCAAGTTTGTATAGCAGAACCAGAGACCTTTTTACTAGAGGAACTTTCCGTGTGGTGGGTGATCAGGTAGATATATTTTTAGCCTACGCAGATCACGCACTTAGAATTGTTTTTTGGGGAGATGAGATAGAAGAGATATATACATTTGACCCTGATAGTGGAGTTAAAATACTGGACTTCGAAGAGATCAAAATCTATCCTGCCAATTTATTTGTGACAGGAAAAGACACCATGGAGAGCGCTATTTGGGAGATTCAACAGGAAATGGTAAACCAAGTAGATTTTTTCAAATCCGAAGGAAAGTTTTTAGAAGCAAAAAGACTTCAAGAAAGAGTAGAACATGATTTAGAAATGATGCGTGAGCTAGGCTTTTGCTCAGGAATAGAAAATTACTCGCGTTACTTCGATAGGCGTCAGCCTGGAGAGAGACCGTTCTGTTTGATAGACTATTTCCCAGACGATTTCCTTTTTGTCATAGATGAGAGCCATGTTACCATTCCGCAGATAGGAGCTATGTATGGAGGAGATCGAGCTAGAAAAGTAAATTTAGTAGATTATGGATTTAGACTTCCCTCGGCTATAGATAACCGTCCTTTAAAATTTGAAGAATGGCAGGACATGCTAAACCAAGTGGTTTATGTAAGCGCTACTCCTGCAGATTATGAGTTGGAAAAATCTGAAGGAGTAATAATTGAACAGGTCGTTCGTCCTACGGGGTTATTGGACCCACCTATAGAGGTGCGCCCGAGCATTAATCAGATAGATGATTTACTCGATGAGATTCACGGAGTGATAGCTAAAAATGAGAGAGTTTTGGTTACTACACTAACCAAAAGAATGGCTGAAGAATTTTCTAAATATTTAGATAAATTAGATATAGCCTGCAGATACATTCACTCCGAGGTGAAAACACTGGACAGAATAGAGATTCTAAGAGATTTAAGAGAAGGAGTGTTCGATGTGCTCGTGGGAGTGAATCTTCTGAGAGAAGGACTGGATTTACCTGAAGTGTCGCTAGTGGCTATAATGGATGCAGATAAAGAAGGTTTTCTGCGTAGCAATAGGTCTCTGACGCAAACCGCAGGGCGAGCCGCGAGAAATGTAAACGGAAAAGTAATCATGTATGCAGATAAGATTACGGGTTCCATGCAGACTACAATGGATGAAACGGATAGAAGAAGAGAAAAACAGGTAGCTCATAATATCAAGCATGGATTAGTGCCAGAGCAGATAAGTAAAAAGAATGAAACATTATTCGAAAATTCTGGTGTAGTCTCCAGGCCAGGGAATTATAATGAGATAGATACTTCTGCTGCGATAGCTGCGGATCCTGTAGTTCAGTATATGAATTCAGATGATTTACAGAAAACCATCGAAAAGACCCAAAAGACCATGGAGAAAGCCGCTAAAGATATGGAGTTCATGGAGGCTGCTAGATTAAGAGATGAACTAATCGAACTTAAAAAGTTATACGAATCTAAAAAATAGAAATCCAATAACCAGTATCTTGGCATTTTTGTGGCACTGCAGCGCTAAATAGTAAACAAATGAAAAGATTGAAAGGTGCTCTAATTATAGTTGGTGCATTAATAATAGTTTCCTCTTCATGCAAGATGAGGGGAGAGATGAAAACATCTCTGGCAGATCAGACAGAAATGATTTCTATTGTAGAAATAGACCCTACATATAAGAATATCAAGACGGATAGTTTTAGACTTTTAGAATCTAATGTAGAGGGGGATAATCTAATTTTACTTGTACAATATGGTGGAGGGTGTGAAGCGCACGAGTGGAAACTCAAAACGAATGGGGCTTACGCTAAGAGCTTACCACCTAAGATTACACTAAATTTAGAACACAATGCCAATGGCGATAGGTGCAGAGCTCTTTTAACTGATACCATAGAGTTTAACCTAGAGCCAGTGAGATATCTCGGTACTTTGGAATTGGACGTGAGAATACTAGGTTATGAAAAACAGGAGAATAGATATAGGTATAAGTAAAATAAAAAAAACAATGAATCGAATTTTAATTGGTCTAGCCGCCTTGGTTTTTATGACGGGTAATGTCATAGCGCAGATTTCTCAGGGAGGAGAGCCGTACCAGTGGGATATAAAAGATGTAGAAAGATTTAATATTGATTTCCAAGAGTTCGGAGACCTCGATATGAATTTAATCAGTCTTCAGGATGCTATAGGTGATGCAGAAAAAGACACCCCTTTTAGATTCGGAATAGAGCACGATGTAGCTTTCACTAAAGAAAACAGTGGCTCATGGACAGAGCTAGAGAATGGAGATAGAATTTGGAGGTTAGGGGTAAAGGCTGCAGATGCTAGTTCTTTTTCTTTCTTGTTTGACAGATTTGTTCTTCATAAGGGAGCTGAATTGTTTATATGGAATTCAGAGCGATCTGAGTTTTTAGGGTCATTCAACTACAAGAATAATAAAAAAGCTGGAGTATTACCAGTAAGTCTGTTACACTCAGAAGCCGTGATTATCGAATATTTGGTTCCAGCTGGAGTTGATGAAGGGGAGTTAAGATTGGGTATGGTAGTTCAGGGATATAGAGCTATAATTAACCAATACGACGATCCAGAAAGAGGACCTTATGGTAATTCAGGAGCATGTAACATAAATGTCAACTGTCCGGAAGGAGAAGATTGGCAGATTGAAAAGAAATCAGTAGCGCTTATTATTAATGGAGGTAACGCAGTTTGTACCGGAGCATTAGTCAACAACACTTCAAATGATGGAACACCTTACTTTCTTACGGCTAATCATTGCTTAGGAAACCCCAGTAACTGGGTTTATCTGTTTAACCATGAGTCTACAAGTTGTGCGGGGAGCAGTGGTCCGACACTTCAAACTATCTCTTCAGGGGATTTAGTAGCAAGCAATGGGGGGAGTGATTTTGCTTTAATAGAATTAAGTTCATCTCCTCCTGCTAGTTACGACGTGCAATATGCAGGTTGGGATAGATCAGATGATGAAAGTGTAACTGCAACTACAAGCATTCATCATCCATCGGGAGATGTAATGAAAATCTGTTTTGATGAAGATAATCCTTACCATGCTAACCAAGGAGGCGCTGCTGTTTGGTATATAGATGAGTGGGAGGATGGTGTTACGGAGGGAGGTTCTTCAGGTTCTCCCTTGTTTGATCAGAATCACCGAATCATAGGTCAGCTTTATGGAGGATATGCCGCATGCAGCGGGCAAGTAAATAATGGGCAAGCTGACTGGTATGGAAGGTTTGGAGTCTCGTGGGATGGGAATAGTCCTCAAACCAGATTAAAGGACTGGTTAGATCCACAAAACAGCAGTCCATTAGCTTTAGATGGATGGCCAGAAGGAGCTATTCAATACGCTAATGACGCGAGTGTATCAATAAATAATGAAATAGAAGGAGTGTTATGTCAAGCTACTATATATCCAACAGCCACTATTTTTAATAACGGTGAAGAAAATCTTACTGAGGCATTGGTAACTGTTCAATTAAACGGGAATACTTTAGAGCAAGTGAACTGGTC
>CESU01026049.1_pt1 | contig 12312 bp, 8 predicted proteins | sample 531141 | NCBI WGS metagenome assembly CESU01 (sample SAMEA2621401, study PRJEB7988) | marine metagenome | isolation source: saline water (ENVO:00002010), including
TTGTAGCAGCTATTCTTTCTAGTAACTTCAATATTCCTTTACAAAAAAGAATCTGCTTTGCTGCTGAAATTGGACTTTCTGGAGAGCTTAGATCTGTGCCTAAAATCGATCAGCGAATAAACGAAGCAGAAAAACTTGGGTTCGAAATATTAATAGTTTCAGAAGCTGCAAAAATTTCTTTTGTTCCTAAAAAACTAAAAATAATCTCTTATTCAAGAATTGAAGATTTAATCAAAAACCTATTTAAGGAGCAGGGTTAGGAATAAGTTTATGCACTTCTTCTATATCATTTAAAACATCTTCGCTTAAAACAATATTTATACTTTCAATATTTTCTTTCAATTGATTTAGTTTAGTAGCACCTATTATATTACTTGTTACAAATGGCCTAGAGTTTACAAATGATAAAGCCATTTGACTTAACGATAAATCATGTTTTTTTGAAATATTAAAATACATCCCGGTAGCTTTCATAGAGTTTTCACCTGAAAATCTACTTAAATTTGGGAATAATTTTAGTCTGCTATCTTGTGGCATATTACCATTTAAATATTTACCGCTTAATACTCCAAAACCAAGCGGAGAATAAGCTAGTAAGCCAACATCTTCTCTCATGCAAATCTCTGAATTTCCTATCTCAAAAAGTCTGTTTAAAAGTGAATATGGATTTTGAATAGTAATTGTTTTAGGCAGTTTATGCTTTGACAATTCTAAATATTTCATGAAAGCCCACGGGTTTTCATTTGATATTCCAATCTGCCTTACTTTTCCACTTGATATAATTTCTTTTAAATTAAGAAGTACATTTTCAAAATTTTCTTCCCATTTATCATTTGCGAAGGAATCAAAATCTCTTTTCCCAAAAAAATTAGAAGTTCTTTCGGGCCAATGAAGTTGATATAAATCAATATAATCAGTTTTTAATCTTTTTAAGCTTCCATCAACAGCTGATATCAAAGCATTTTTAGAAAATCCATTTTTTCTTATGTGTTTAGTGTAATCCCCAGGTCCTGCTATTTTAGTGGCTAATACAATTTGATCTCTATTGTTTTTTTTACTCATCCATTTGCCAATTATTTTTTCAGTATCTGCATATAACTCTGCGGTGGCAGGAACAGGGTATAGCTCTGCTGTATCAATAAAATTAACTCCCATATCAGTTGCTAAATCCATTTGATCAAAACCTTCTTTTTCAGAATTTTGATTTCCAAAAGTCATTGTGCCAAGACATATTTTACTAACCTTAATATTGGTAGAAGGTAAAAAAGTATATTTCATTTATTTATAAATTTAATTCAACAACTATTGGACAATGATCTGAATGAAAAATCTGATCTAAAATTGACGAAGATTTAATATTAGAGTTTAGTGTATCCGACACCAAATTGTAATCAATTCTCCATCCTTTATTGTTTGCTCTAGAGTTAGCTCTATAACTCCACCAGCTGTATCTGTCAGGGTCTTTATTGAGTTTTCTAAATGAATCTATAAAGCCTAAATCCATAAAATCTGATATCCATTCTCTTTCCCAAGGAAGAAAACCAGAAACTTTAGAATTTCTAATAGGATCATGTATGTCAATTGCCTTATGACAAATATTATAATCTCCACATATTACTAGATTCGGAATATCTTCTTTTAATTTTTGAATATAATCCTTGAACTCTTTCATATACTGAAATTTATATTCAAGTCTTGCTAAATTAGTTCCTGAGGGAAGATAAAGGCTCATTACTGAAATTTTTTCGAAATCTATTCTTAGATTTCTACCTTCAAAATCCATATGGTCAATTCCTGTTCCATATTCAATATGCTTAGGCTTATGTTTTGACAAAATTGCAACCCCACTATATCCTTTTTTTTGTGCAGAAAACCAATAATTATACTTATATCCTATTTCTGAAAAAAGACTTAAATCTAACTGATCTGTATTAGCTTTAATTTCTTGAATACAAATTACATCACTATTTGAATTTTTAAGCCATTCTATAAAACCTTTTTTTATGGCAGCTCTAATTCCATTGACATTATAAGAAATGATTTTCATTTTAAAATGTTAACCAAGATTTTAAATCAAGCTCTGAATCTACTTTGTTTTTTATCTCTTGAATAGTTAGCCTCTGTTGGATCATTGTGTCTCTATCTCTTATAGTTATTGTTCCATCTTTTAAAGATTGATGATCTATAGTTAAACAATATGGTGTTCCTAAGGCGTCCTGCCTTCTATATCTTCTTCCTATAGCATCTTTTTCATCGTATACAGAATTATAGTCCCATTTGAATTCTTTTAATATTTTTTTTGAAAGCTCTGGCAGACCGTCTTTTTTTAACAAAGGAAGAACTGCTATTTTTTTGGGTGCGAGAATTTTAGGAAATTTTAAAACAGTTCTAAAAGAGCCATCTTCAAGTTTTTCTTCAATTAAAGATTTTGAAAAAATAGCTAAAAACATTCTGTCTAAACCAATTGATGTTTCTAATACGTATGGGGTATAACTTTCATTAGAAGCAGTATCAAAATATTTTATTTTTTTTGATGAAAATTTTTCATGACTAGAAAGATCAAAATCAGTTCTAGAGTGAATTCCCTCTAATTCTTTGAATCCAAAAGGAAAATTAAATTCAATGTCACAAGCTGCATCGGCATAATGAGCAAGCTTATCATGATCATGAAATCTATAATTATCCTCTCCCAAACCAAGTGAAAGATGCCAAGCTAATCTATCTGCTTTCCATTTAGCGTACCACTCTTTTTGAGTTCCAGGCTTAATAAAAAACTGCATTTCCATTTGCTCAAATTCTCTCATTCTAAATATAAATTGTCTAGCAACAATTTCGTTTCTAAATGCTTTTCCAATTTGAGCTATTCCAAAAGGAATTTTTAACCTACCGGTTTTTTGAACGTTTAAAAAGTTTACAAAAATACCTTGAGCAGTTTCAGGCCTTAGATAAAGGTCCATTGCACTTTCTGCAGATGCACCAAGCTTAGTTCCAAACATTAAATTGAATTGTTTGACATCTGTCCAGTTTTTAGAACCCGAAACAGGACATGCGATTTCTAGATCTTCTATTAATTTTTTTAAGGCTTTTAGATCATCATTCTCAAGTGATTCACTAAAAATTCTTGTTATATCACTAATCTTGTTTTTATAATTTGTAATTCTTGAGTTTGTAGAAACAAACTGTTTTTCGTCAAAATCATCGCCAAATCTTTTTTTTGCTTTTAAAATTTCTTTTTGAACTTTATTCTCAATTTTTGTAATATGATCCTCAATTAAAACATCTGCTCTATATCTTTTTTTAGAATCTTTATTATCAATCAAAGGGTCGTTAAATGCATCAACATGACCAGAAGCTTTCCATATTTTAGGATGCATCAAAATAGCTGAATCTATATTAACTATGTTTTCATTTAATTGAACCATCGCTTTAAGCCAATAATCCTTAATGTTATTTTTAAGATCGGTCCCATTTTGACCATAGTCATAAACAGCACTTAACCCATCATATATTTCACTAGACTGAAAAACAAATCCATATTCTTTAGCGTGAGAAATTACTTTTTTAAATTTATCTTCTTTACTCATAAAACAAAAATAAGAGTAAAATTTTATATAAATTCTATTTATTCAATTAAAATAGAATTAGGGAAAATAATTGTTATTTTGCTTATCTATGAAAATGATGAAAAAAATAAAATTAATTTTTCTCGTTCTATTTTGTATTTCATTAATTAATTGTGCAAAAAGAGGAATACCTGATGGAGGTCTCAAGGATGAGGATCCTCCGGTTTTATTAAATGCTGAGCCAGTTGAAAATTCAGTCAATTTTAATGAAAAAAGAATAAGACTTTACTTTGATGAATACATTAAACTTAAGGACTTTAGAAAACAACTAGTTGTTTCTCCCCCCTTAGATAAAAGTTTTTATTCAATAAGTCCTCAGTCAGGAGCAGCAAAGTATATTCAGATTGACATCAAGAAAAAACTTGGTAAAAACAATACTTACGTTTTTAATTTTGGTCAAAGTGTAGTAGATAATAATGAAGAAAATAAACTTCCGTTTTTTAAGTATGCTTTTTCGACTGGAGAATATATTGATTCGCTATCTCTTTCAGGAAATATAACAAGTTCCTTTGAAAGAAAATCTGATAATTTTATTTCAACATTTTTATATCCTAAAAATGAAAAATATTTTGATTCGATAATATACAATGGATTTCCAAATTATGTTGGCAGTACTCTAGATTCTACTAATTTTAAGATGACCAACCTAAAAAAAGGTAAATATTTGTTGGTGGCACTAAAAGATGAAAATAGTAATTACAAATTTGATCCTGAATTTGAAAAAATTGGATTTATTGATAATTTCGTAAATCTACCTACAGAAGATAGTTTAAAAATAAAATTGTTTAAAGAAGAGATTTCTTTTAAAAGTTTTAAACCATTTTTAGAGTCAGAAAACAGGATAGGCTTTGGGTTTAAAGGCAATTACAATAATACTGAAATTAAATTAATCGATGATAAAAAAATAGAATCGATTATTACTAAAAACAAAGATTCAGATACTCTAAATTACTGGTTTAAAACCAATAAATATGATTCTCTAAGATTCATTGTTAAAGCCCCAGCTTATAAAGAAAACTATACATTGAAATTTAAAGAAATGGGCAAAGATTCGTTAGTAATTAATCCATCTATAAAATCAGTTTTAGAACTTAACGACAAGTTTAAAGTTTTTAGTAATATTCCTTTAAGTAATATCAACAAAAAACAAATCAATATTTTAAATAAAGATTCTCTTTTAATTCCTTTTAAAGTTGAAATAGATAAAAATAAATTTGATTTAAATTTTGATTTTGAATTATTACCCAATGACAATTATATCATTAACCTATACCCAAATGCAATTGTAGATTTTTTTGATGCAACAAATGACACAATTAGTTATAAATTCAAAACTAAAAGCAGAACAGATTACGGAACCTTAAAACTTGGAATAAGTAATGTTAAAGCATTTCCTATTATAGTTCATTTAACTAATAATAAAGATGAAGTAATTAGAAAAAAAATATTGAACTCTTTTGATGATCCTTGCGTTTTTGAGTATTTAAAACCTGCTGATTATTTTGTAAAAGTCATTTTTGACAAAAATAAAAATCAAATGTGGGATACTGGGAGTTTTTTAAATAGAATACAGCCTGAAAAAGTGTTTCACTACGAAGAAGAAATTGTAATTAGAGCAAATTGGATACTTGAAGAAAAAATTGTTGTAAAATGAAAAAAATTTCCATCATAATTTTGGTTATTCTTGGACTATATATATTTAATATTTTTTGGAGTACAGGTTATTTTAGAATAATTGAAAATAAGTTTGAAGGGGAAATATTAACTAAAATAAATATTGTTGGAGCTGAAGACATTACTATAAATCACATTGATAGTTTTGCTATAGTATCTTCAACAAAAAGAAAAGCTTTCCCTGCAAATGAACAAGAAAAAGGAGGCCTATATTATATCGACCTAAAGAAAATTGAATCAGAACCTATTCTTCTAACAAAAAATTTTAATAAACCATTTGCTCCTCATGGAATTTCAATTTTCAAAACAGACAGCATCACTACAATTGCTGTTGTAAACCATACCATTGAAAAAGAATACATAGAAATTTTTAAATTAATTGGAACTAAACTTACTCATTTAAAAACGCTTGATAATCCTATGATTTTAAGTCCAAACGATGTTGTTTTAATTAGTGAAAATAGTTTGTATTTCACTAACGATCACAAATATAAAGATGGAATATTACGTTTAGCTGAAGATTATTTAGGGTTACCTATTTCAAATGTTGTTTTTTTTGATGGATTTAAATTCCAAGAAGTTGCAAACGGAATACCATTTGCTAATGGAATTAATTATAATTCACAAAAAGAATTACTTTTTGTTGCTTCTCCCAGAAAATTTTATATAAAAGTATTTAAAAAAAATAATGATAATTCTTTATCCTTTATTGAAGATATTTACTGTGGAACAGGTGTGGATAATATTGAATTTGATGTAGACAATAAGCTTTGGGTAGGAGCGCATCCAAGTCTTCTACATTTTGATTCATATTCTAAAGGCAACAACGAGTTTGCACCCTCAGAAATTATATCAATAAATTACATTGAAAAGAACAATTATACTAAAGAAAATATTTATTTAGAAAAAGGACAAGCGATGTCTGGATCTACAGTTGCCGCACCTTTTGGAAACGTAATTCTAATGGGAAATGTAATGGATGACCATTTTCTTGTATTAAGAAAATGATTTAATATCTAAGATGAAATTTTAGCTTTCAAGAAATCTCTATTCATTCTAGCTATATTCTCTAATGAAATACCTTTTGGACATTCAACTTCGCAAGCACCAGTATTAGTACAATTACCAAACCCTTCTTCATCCATTTGTTTAACCATGTTTAAAACCCTTTCATTAGCCTCTATTTTACCTTGTGGAAGAAGAGAGAATTGAGAAACTTTTGCAGAAACAAATAACATTGCGCTTGAATTTTTACAGGTAGCTACACATGCTCCACAACCAATACAAGTAGCCGCATCGAAAGCCTTATCAGCATTCTTTTTCTCAATTGGAATAGAATTAGCGTCTTGTGTATTACCTGATGTATTAACAGAAATATATCCTCCTGCATGCTGAATTCTGTCAAATGAAGAACGATCGACTACTAAATCTTTAATAACTGGAAATGAATTTGCTCTAAAAGGTTCAATATGAATTGTATCTCCATTCTTAAATTTTCTCATATGTAACTGACACGTAGTTACAAGTCTATCTGGACCATGAGCTTCGCCATTAATAAACATAGAACAAGATCCGCATATCCCTTCTCTACAATCATGATCAAAAGCTACAGGATCAATTCCTTTTACAGTTAACTGTTCGTTAAGGACATCCATCATTTCTAAAAATGACATATCGGGTGAAATATTTTCAATATCGTAAGAAACAATTTTACCTTTATCGTTAGAATTTTTTTGACGCCAAATTTTTAATTTAAGTTTCATCCTATTTATAAGATCTAGTTTTTAATTCTATATTTTCATAAATCAATTCCTCTTTATGTAAAATTGCCTCTGATGGTTCTCCTTTATTTTCCCATGCAGAAACAAAAGCAAAATTTTTATCGTCTCTAAGCGCCTCTCCTTCTTTAGTTTGAGATTCTTCTCTAAAATGCCCTCCACATGATTCTGTTCTTTCCAAAGCATCTTTAGCAAACAATTCCCCTAATTCTAGAAAATCGGAAACTCTAACTGCTTTGGCTAAAGGTTCGTTAAAAGAATTTTCTGTACCAGGGATAGAAATATTTTTATAAAAATCTTTTCTTAATAATTGAATTTCTTCAATTGCTTCATTTAATTCTTTAACATTTCTAGACATTCCGCATTTATTCCAGATAATTTTACCTAATTTTTTATGAAAATAATCAACAGTTTTAGTCCCTTTATTATTAACTAATAATTCGATTTTATTTTTAACAGATTTTTCAGCTTCCTCAAATTCTTTAGAATCAGTAGAAATTGATCCAGTTCTAATATCATCTGCTAAATAGTCTCCTATAGTGTAAGGAAGAACAAAATACCCGTCTGCTAATCCCTGCATAAGCGCAGAAGCACCTAAGCGGTTAGCTCCATGATCAGAGAAGTTAGCTTCTCCAACTGCAAAACATCCTGGAATAGTAGTCATTAAATTATAGTCTACCCAAACACCACCCATCGTATAATGTACTGCTGGATAAATCATCATTGGAGTTTCATACGGATTTTGATCAACAATTTTTTCATACATCTGAAACAAATTACCGTATTTTGATTTTATAACTTCTTTACCTAATTCTTTTACTAAGCTTAAATTGTTTTCATCTAAACCTTTTAAATGAGCTTTTTCTTTACCATATCTAATTATCGCAGAAGCAAAATCTAAAAAAACAGCTTCACCTGTTTTATTTATTCCAAAACCAGAATCACATCGTTCTTTGGCAGCTCTAGAAGCTACATCTCTAGGAACTAAATTCCCAAAAGCTGGATACCTTCTTTCTAAATAATAATCTCTCTTATCTTCAGCTAAATCCACTGGTTTTAATCTTCCTTCTCTAATTGCTATAGAATCACTTTTTGATTTTGGGACCCAAATTCTACCATCATTTCGTAAAGATTCGGACATCAAAGTTAATTTTGACTGATGATCTCCTGAAACTGGGATACAAGTTGGATGAATTTGAGTAAAACAAGGATTTGCAAAATATGCACCTTTTTTATGAATTTTCCAGGAAGCAGAAACGTTACTTCCCATTGCATTAGTTGATAAATAGAATAAATTTCCATAACCTCCTGAGGCAATAACTACAGCATGAGCTGAATGTCTCTCTATTTTTCCGTTAATTAAATTTCTTGTAATAATCCCTCTAGCTTTACCGTCAACCTTAACAAGGTCCATCATTTCATGTCGATTAAACATTTGTATTTTTCCTCTAGCTATTTGCCTATTCATAGCAGAATAAGCTCCAAGTAATAATTGTTGTCCTGTTTGTCCTTTAGCATAGAAAGTTCTGGAGACTAAAACTCCTCCAAAAGATCTATTATCTAAAAGTCCTCCATAATCTCTAGCAAAAGGAACTCCTTGAGCTACACACTGATCTATAATATTTGCAGAAACTTCTGCTAATCTATATACGTTTGCTTCACGAGATCTATAATCTCCGCCCTTAACAGTATCATAAAACAGTCTATGAATGGAATCTCCATCACCTTGATAATTTTTTGCGGCATTAATTCCTCCTTGAGCGGCAATAGAATGAGCTCTTCGAGGAGAATCTTGAAAACAAAATGATTTTACGTTATACCCTAATTCAGCTAAAGTGGCTGCTGCAGAACCTCCTGCTAATCCTGTTCCAACTACGATTACATCAATTAATCTTTTATTAGCTGGACTAACTAAACGAATATTATTCTTGTGGTTTACCCATTTTTTAGAAATTGGACCTTCAGGTATTTTAGCGCTTAATTTAGTCATGTTTTAATTATTTAAATAATGAAAAATTGCTATAAAACTAAACCCAAAAGGGATCCCTAATGCATATAAGTTAGTAAAAAATTTTACTAGGTAATTATACTTATTATTGATACCCATCGACTGAAAAGCAGATGAGAACCCATGTAAAAGGTGAAGAGATAAAAATCCAAAAGAAATAACATATAATATTACTTTCACTAAATCCTCAAATTTGTGAGAAAGCTCATTATAATATCTGTTTGGATCTTCTGGCAAAAACTCCACATACTTATAATTCATCTCAGGAATCCAAAAATCATAGAAATGTAAAATTAAAAATGATAATACAACTGCTCCAGAAATAATCATATTTCTAGACATCCAGCTAGCATTGCTTGATCCTTTATATTTGACATACTTTACTTTCCTTGATGACCTATTTTGAAAGTCTAACACAAAACCCATAACAAAATGAAAAATCACGCCGAAAATCAAAATTGGTTGTGCTATAAATTGTACAACAAAGTTTGAACCCATAAAATGCGAAAATTGATTAAAAACTGATTCGCTGAAAACAGAAGTTATATTAATTATAAAGTGTTGAAGGAGGAAAATAATTAAAAATAGGCCTGAAACAGCCATAGCTATTTTTTTAATTATTGAAGCTTGAATTACGTTACTCATTACTGAATTATAAATAATTACAGTACAAAATTAACCTATGAGTAGTTATAAGACAATAAAAACATAACTTTTATTTTATATCAAACTTTTCTGACACATCACCAATTACTATTTCATATTGTCCCTTTTTTAAATAAAATTCGCCATTAGCTGATTTTTCAATTTTATTTTTTTTGGGCAACTTTTTATTTGAATATACTATTGGTAAATCTATTTTTTGAAAACCCTTTTCTAAAATTAATTTCATTTTATAAATTAAATTTTTGTCATTGTCTAAAAGCTTCATTGTAAGGTGTTGATCTTTGATGGAATATAAATTAAAGTAATGGCTAGGCAAATTAAACTCGGACCAATTATATGTTCTCCCACCCCATCTTGACGAAAAATTAATATCTTTTGGAATTATATAATGGTTTTGTTTTAAATTTCTTTTTTCAAGAAAAGAATAAATAATAGATAAATCCATTTTATAAATTGATCTTCCATGTGTGCCAATTAATAAATCTTTTGCTCTTTTTTGAATAACCAAATCATGTGTAGCTACTTTTTGTAAACCTTGATTAAAAGAATTCCAGCTCAATCCTTTATCAAAACTCATGTACACGCCATTATCAGTTCCTAGATAAAGTAAATCTTCGTAATATGGATCTTCTTTTATTACATTAACAGACGAAATTGGCAGATCTGAATCTAAAGATTTCCAGTTTTCACCATTATCTTCAGTAACAAAAACATAAGGTTTAAAATCATCAAATCTATAACCGTTCAAAGTAACATAAATCCTATTTTCTTTGTGCTTTGAAAAAACAACTCTGCTAACCCACAAATTTTTAGGTAAGTCATTAGAAATAATTTTCCAATTATTTCCCCCGTCAAATGATAACTGAACTAAGCCATCATCGGATCCAGTAACTAATTTTCCGAATTTAAAAATCGATTCATCAATTGAAGACAAAGTGCCAAATGGAACATTTCCTTTTTTAATTCCATTTGTTAAATCCTCAGATTTAAATGACCATTTATCACCCTTATTATAAGAAACATGGAGTTTGTTACTGCCTAAATATAATACGTCCTGATTGTGTGAAGAAAGCAAAATTGGTGTTTGCCAGTTAAACCTAAGGGGAGACTCTCCTAATTCGTGTTTTGGCTTTATATATGTTCTTTTAGATTTATTAATTCTATAATAAACTCCAAACTGGGAACCTGTATAAATAATATTAGAATCCCTATTATCAATTTGAACTTGCATTCCATCACCTCCCATAATAGATCTCCAATTGTTTTGTCCAGTTTGATGCCATCTTAAACTTTCTTTCGATCTACTACTAGCCATCCAAACACCATTATCTTGAAGACCACCATAAACATTATATGGAACTTCATCATCAACGTTAATAGTATAAAATTGTCCAACACTTGGTTGATTTAATTTTAACCAATTTTTACCATTATCGTAACTAATATTAACTCCTCCATCATTACCGTTTATTAAATGATTAGGATTTTTTGGATTTATCCATAAATCATGATGATCTACATGAACATTAGGATAATCAATTGATTCATAAGTCATCCCACCGTCTACAGATTTTATAAAAGGAACTCCGTATATATAAATATGGTCTTTATTTACAGGTGAAACATGCACTTTTCCAAAATAATATCCATAAGTATTGTATAATCTATCTAAATAATATGAATTTTTCAAAGTCCAGTTTAATCCCCCATCATCACTTCTATAAACTTGAGCTCCAATAATTGGAGTTTCAAACATAACCGTATTAGCGTCCTCAAGATAAAGTTTTAAATCTGAGGGGTTTATTAAGTCTGACTTTACTAGTTCTTTAATCTTTTTAGAATTATACTTTTTAGGAAAATTATTTGATTTGAGAAATTTATTCAATTTTAAATCATCTGTTTTTAACAATTCTTCTTTTGTAATCGTTTCAAAATAATTTTTAGACAATTCAGATTTAATCACTAAATCTTTACTTTTAGGACGTCTAAACTGATTATCAACAACCGCGTAAAGAGTATTACTATTAAAAACTGACAATCCAATTCTTCCAACTCCACTCCCAACTGGAAATCCGCTTTTTTTCGTAGAAACTAAATTCCATGAGTTCCCTGAGTCATTAGATTTATAAATTCCCGACTTTTCTCCATTTCCTTTAAAATCCCACGCTTTTCTAGATTTTTGCCAAGATGATGCAAATTGAATATTAAAATTATTTGGATCTATATCTAAATCAATTATGCCTGTATTTTTATCAATATATAAAGTATTATTCCAAGTTAATCCTCCATCAATAGTTTTAAATATTCCTCTTTCCTTATTTTTTGAATATAAATGTCCTAAAGCAGCGACAACTATTTCATCAGGATCGCTAGGGTTTATCATAACTTTACCAATATGATGAGAATCATTTAACCCAATATTTTCCCAAGTTTTACCGTTGTCATTAGATTTTAATATTCCAATACCAGCATATGAAGACCTTGATGAGTTATTTTCTCCAGTACCTACAACTATTAATCTAGTATTCCATTCTATATCAAAATCACCAATATTTTGGGTGTT
>CESU01004612.1_pt1 | contig 12232 bp, 9 predicted proteins | sample 531141 | NCBI WGS metagenome assembly CESU01 (sample SAMEA2621401, study PRJEB7988) | marine metagenome | isolation source: saline water (ENVO:00002010), including
TTTTTTTGAAGTAATTCATGTCCCACGACGAATTCACCGCAAACTCATGCCGGCGGATCACAATCAGTTTGAACAGTCCCGGACTTCGGTGTGCCAAACGGATTCTGTCCCCGCCTGTGATGGCGTCGACGGTTCACGTCACAACTTCACATTTGCCAGACCCTGGACAATTTGGAAAACTGTCGTCCAACCTGTCAGCCTTGGAAAACACTATCAGACCGAGCGAACGTCTTGATGGTTGCGCATCTCCGTTTCTCCAGCCACACCCCAAAAGTCGCGCCGATGGGTTCTCTCATCATCGGTCAGGCCCGCAGTGGAACGAAAGACAGAAAATGACAGACACCTTTCAGCAGGTTTCGGGAAACCTTGATTATGACGGCAACCGTTTATTCCTATTCTTCAGCCCTACAATCGTTGTAGAACAGACCAATTTAGCTGCCGTGATGTCAGCGTAGTTCAGGCAAGAAACACGTTTCTAAATGGCTGGGAATAAACCGTCAGACAGCGCCTAATATGGCATTGGATGCGCTTTGTGGACTTGATCAAGCTCGGTGATACATTCATCGCTCAAGTCAACGTCAACTGCTCCCAAGGCGTGGTCTAATTGTGCCAAACGAGTTGCGCCAAAAATTGCCGACGCCATGAAAATCCGCGTGCGACACCACGCCAATGCCATGTGCACCGGATCTACCTGATATTTACGGGCAATCGCCAGATAGGCATCGACAGCCAATACTGAGTTGGGCGACATACGTCCCGACAAATCCGAATTCAACGACAGCCGCGATCCCTCTGGAACCGCCCCGTTTTGGTATTTTCCACTCAGCAAGCCTGTTGCCAGCGGTGAATAGGCGATCAATCCAACCTCTTCGTTCACGCTGAGTTCAGCCAGGTCGGTATCATAGAGCCGGCACATCAAAGAGTATTCATTCTGCATTGATACGACCCTTGGCCAGCTACGATCTTCGGACATTCTGAGCCATTGCGCGGTACCCCAAGCGCTGTCATTTGACAGTCCAAAATGCCGGATATTCCCCTTATCCACCTGTTTTTGCAGCGCTTCCAGCGCGTCTTCGATGTGCGCGAGCGTATCTGACTTATTCTGCGAGGATGGATCAAAGGTCCAGTTTTTACGAAACATATATGAGCCGCGGTTGGGCCAATGGAACTGATACAAATCAATATAGTCGGTCTGCAAGCGCCGCAACGAGCCTTCAATCGTTTCGGGAATGGTCTGCGACGAAATCGGCGCCCCATTACGAATAGATTGCAGACCTTCGCCAGAGTGTTTCGTGGCCAATATCATATCGCCACGCCGGTCCGCATTTTTGCAAAGCCAAGCACCAATAATCTCTTCAGTGCGCCCCATAGTTTCGGCTTTTATAGGATTGACCGGATACATCTCTGCAGTATCGACAAAATTTATCCCCCCCTCAAGCGCCATATCAATCTGGGCATGCGCCTCTTGCTCTGAGGTTTGTGTCCCAAACGTCATTGTCCCCAAACACAGTTCGCTCACCATCAGGCCACTGCGGCCCAGAGGATTCATTCTCATCTGCTCTCTCCTATTAGATCGGCCCCATTAGACCGATCCATTTGGAGCGGCGACCAGTTTTCTCTGGTCCGAGGTCGTAACTGTTTTCGAATCGCGTGGAAAGCATAATGGATAATCTTGGCTTCAACAGCAAATTCATCAGATTAATTGAATAATATTCTGGCAATTTTCAGCGATAGATTTGAGGCTGTGAACTCAGCATCATTCGATGCGAATCGTGAATCTAATTTCGAAAGGAAACAGCATGGCATCTGTAGTGATCGTCGGAGCGGGCCCCGGGTTAAGCGGCGCCCTCGCCCGCCTCTGTGCTCGAAATGGTATGGCTGTGGCGCTGGCGGCCCGCAATATCAACAAACTTAAGACAATTGCTGCCGAAACTGACGCCAGCCTGCATCAATGCGATGCCAGTGACGCCAATCAAGTGGCGGGTTTATTTGCGGATCTCGACAACACGATCGGGACAGCTGACATGGTGGTCTATAACCCTTCGGCGCGGGTGCCGGGACCAATACAAGACTTGGACCCGCACAGCACCAAACAAGCGCTCAATACCACCTGTTACGGCGCATTTTTGGTGGCGCAACAGGCTGCCAAACGGATGCGGCAACAGGGCCACGGCAGCATACTGTTTACCGGTGCATCCGCGGGGGTAAAGGGCTTTGCAAATTCATCGGTATTCGCGATGGGAAAGTTTGGCCTGCGCGGATTGGCACAAGCTCTGGCCCGCGAGTTGCATCCACAAAACATCCATATCGGGCATTTTGTAATCGATGGTGGCATCCGTGCAGAGCACCGAGCCGAACGGCAAGATGACGGCAACGACAGCATGCTTGATCCCGATGCAATCGCTGAAAGCTATCTGCAGTTTCACCGCCAACACCGCAGTGCGTGGGCATGGGAAATAGAATTGCGACCGTGGGTCGAGCGGTTTTAACAGCAGGACAAACCGCGCGGGGTCAAACCGCAACAACCCAGCATTTAGATCTTGATTATAGATTTAACCGCACAACTCGAACGCCACCCTAAGCTCGCTGCTAGAAAAAACCTAGCTGTTGGCATCTCCGATATAGACAAATCTGGCAAATCGCGGCTTGACTGTCGCAGTGATTATCTGGATGATTTTCTGCATCCAAAGGAAATACGCCACGAGAATAAAAATCAAAGCAAAGGCTGTTTTAATGTAAATTTCAACTTTGCATGTTTAGTTGAACGGGGTCTTACACAGCTTAAGAAACGTTGGAATTCCGATCCAATATTCCCGTGATGAAACTGGAAACCGGCCAAATTTCTGATCAGCATTTCACAGTCTCAGGACCAAGAATTTTTGTGTGTCGAAGGTGTCTTTTTGTTTCGAAAAGAATTATAGGATGAGTTTGATGCTAAGATTTGGCTGCAGATCGAATTTGAAGATGTTATAATTTGAATTTTGGCGCACGCGGGACAAAAGATACGCACTTTCAAACGCAATCCAAACGCGCTTTGAACAGCGATTTTTTTCGGGTCAGTTAATGCACTTTGATCGCGATGACCCAACTGAGTTTGCCAACCTGATCATTGGAAATACGAAGCAGAGGCCGGTTGATAATCTGCGAGGACCATCACCATCTGAGAGCCGCTGGGTTGGTCTTGCGGTTAATACAGCCGAAAACTGGCAGTACGGGGGACGTCAAGCACAGCTGAAATCGCATAAAAAATATATACCAAATCTCATAAGAATCATTTAGAACAAAAAGTGAACATATGGAGTGATTAGCATGTTGAAACCGTTATCGCATAGCTTACAAAACAGCTTACCACACAGCGTATTACACAGCGCATCACATCGACAATCACAACGCGCACAACCGGCCTTAAACGTCTTTCAAGACATTACCCTGCAACACGCACGGGTGCATGAATGCTGCGGGCAGGCGCGCGTATTCTTTGCCATGTTGGTGGCCGCAAAAGTCAACGGACCTGTGTTTTGGATTGCCCCCAAATGGCAGCGGGATCACCTAAATCCGGACGGGATGCACCCCTACGTCAAACCCCAAAACTTTACTTTCATAAACCCCGACCGGCCCGAAGATACCCTGTGGGTGATGGAAGAGGCACTGCGCTGTGGCGCCGTTCCCTTGGTGGTGGCCGATCTGCCAACACCACCCAGCCTAACCGCAGTGCGACGGCTGCATCTGGCCGCAGAAAATAACACCGGACAGAACACAAACGCCCCTTTGGGGCTGCTTTTAACGCATGGTGAAGGCGGCGCACCGGGGGTGGAAAGCCGCTGGCACATGACCCCTGCACATAGTCCTACAGCACAATGCTGGCACTTGACACGCACCCGGGCGCGCACCGCACCCGTCAAACAGTGGCTGGTCGCAAAAACCAGAACCGGTCTAAAAACACAGCCCCACCCTATGCCCGCCGACCCAGGCAATAAAAACCGCCACGACCACACCTAAAACGACACCACCCTGTCAAAAACTGCTATAAGATAACAAAACATGCTGCTACGTTGAAAACAATATGCGCATTTTATTATCGCTTACCGCCCTTTTGTTATCCGTAATCTTGCTACAGCTCTCTTCTGGCGGGCTTGGATCGCTGGATGCGCTGTCGGGGTTTGAGCTGAATTTCACCACCGCGCAAATTGGTCTTTTGGGGTCGGCCCATTTTGTCGGGTTTTTCATCGGTTGCTGATGGGCCCCCCGCCTCTTGGGAGCAGCGGGCATGCGCGAGCTTTCGCCGCCTTTACAGCCACTGGTGCCATCGGCCTGCTGGCGCATATGCTGATCGTCGACCCCACCGCTTGGGCAGTGATGCGGGTTGCGACAGGTCTATGCGTGGCGGGGTGCTATACTGAAATTGAGGCCTGGTTACAGGCCAAAGTGACCAACCAGACCCGCGGGGCGGACCATGGGCGCTTATCGGGCCGTTGATATGGGGGGGGTCGCTGGCCTCGCAGTTGATGATCAGCGTGCTGACACCAGTCAGCTCTGTATCATATAACATTCTGGCACTGCTGTGCTGCGCCGCACTCATACCGCTGGCGTTGACCAAATCCCCCCCCCGAAACCCCCAAAGGGCCACGCCTGCGACCGATGCTGGCCGTGCGCAATTCCCCACTCGCAGCAGCAGGGGTGGTTGTTGCGGCCCTATCAGGGGCCTCATTCCGAATGGTTGGCCCCATCTATGGCGCTGCGGTTGGCCTTCAAATTGACCAGATCGCCTATTTTCTAGCTGCCTTTGTTCTTGGCGGTGCGCTGGCCCAGATCCCTGCTGGCTGGCCGATAAATATGATCGCCGAAAAGCGCTGATATGGCTCTCGGTTGTGGCGGTAATGAGCTGCCTTGCCAGCATTTTCATCGGAAACTACAGCACCACGGCCATCTTCCTGACAGCATTAATTTTTGGCATAACAACATTTCCAATATTTTCAGTGACCTCTGCCCATGCTCATGATTTTGTCCAGAGCAATGAACGGGTCGAACTGTCTGCCGCCTTTATATTTTATTACGCTCTCGGCGCAATTGCCTCGCCGTTGCTGGCGTTGTTTGTGATGATTGCATCCAGTCATGTTTTGCTGATTATTTTTGGGCTCAGTCGGATGCGCGTACGCCCCACCCGCACCGAACGCACGCCCTATATCTATGCGCCACGCACCTCGTTTATCATTGGAAGATTGCTTAAGCGAATGCGCGACAAACTCTAGCACCCGCCGCCCGCATCCGCTAAAGAGTATAAACGCAGGCAAAAGGCACAACTTTCATGACCAGACATCTGATCACTTCGGCGATCCCCTATATTAACGGTATCAAGCATTTAGGCAATCTGGTTGGCAGCCAACTGCCTGCCGATCTGTTTGCCCGCTATCAGCGTGCCCGCGGCAACGAAGTAATGTTCCTTTGCGCCACCGACGAACATGGCACACCGGCCGAACTGGCGGCGGCAAAAACCGGCCAACCGGTTGCCGAGTACTGCACCGCTATGCATGCCACACAAGAAAAGATCGCGCAGGGCTTTCGCCTGTCGTTTGATCACTTTGGGCGTTCATCCAGCCCTCAGAACCATGAGTTGACCCAGCATTTTGCCGGTCGGTTGGCCGCGGCCGGGCTGATCAAAGACGTGACCGAACAACAGGTCTATTCCAACGCTGACGGCCGCTATTTGCCAGATCGCTATATTGAGGGAACCTGCCCTGAATGTGGGTATGACAAGGCCCGCGGCGACCAATGTGAAAACTGCACCAAGCAGCTCAACCCAACTGATCTTTTACAGCCACGCAGTGCAATTTCAGGCTCCACTGACCTCGAGGTGCGCGACACGACGCATCTGTACCTGATGCAAAGCCAGATGCGCAACCAACTGAGCGAATGGATCGACGGTAAAACTGATTGGCCAATCCTGACCACCTCGATCGCCAAAAAATGGCTGAATGACGGTGATGGTCTGCAAGACCGCGGTATCACCCGCGATTTGCACTGGGGGATTCCCGTCAAGAAAGGCGCCGAAGACTGGCCCGGAATGGAAAATAAAGTTTTTTATGTCTGGTTCGACGCGCCGATCGAATACATCGCCTGCGCTGGTGAATGGGCCGAGGCCAATGGAAAATCTGCTGCAGATTGGCAACGCTGGTGGCGCACAGATCACGGTGCGGATGACGTGCGGTATACCCAGTTCATGGGCAAGGACAATGTGCCGTTTCACACATTGAGTTTTCCCGCGACAATTCTAGGCTCTGGCGAGGATTGGAAGCTGGTTGATTACATCAAATCGTTCAATTATTTAAATTATGACGGTGGCCAGTTCAGCACCTCTCAAGGGCGCGGCATTTTCATGGATCAGGCGCTGGAAATTCTACCTGCAGACTATTGGCGGTGGTGGCTTCTCAGCCATGCGCCAGAAAGTTCAGACAGCGAATTCACATGGGAAAATTTCCAAGCCAATACAAATAAAGATCTGGCAGATGTGCTGGGAAATTTCGTCTCGCGGGTGACAAAATTCTGCCGCTCGAAATTCGGCGAGGCCCTGCCAGAAGGCGGCGCCTGGGGGGAACAGGAAACTGCCCTAATCTCTGAGCTCACCAGCCGCATCCGAACCTATGAAGGCTGTATGGGCGCGATCGAAGTGCGCAAATCCGCCGCGGAGCTGCGGGCAATCTGGGTTGCGGGGAATGAATACCTGCAATCTGCTGCACCGTGGTCAACCTTCAAACAAGACCCTGAAACTGCGGCGATGCAAGTCCGGCTGGCTCTGAACCTTATACGGCTTTACGCAGTGCTGTCCGAGCCTTTCATTCCCGATGCTGCCGCCAGTTTGATGGCCACAATGCACAGCGACGACCACAGCTGGCCGCTTGATGTCAGCGCGGCACTTTCCGCCCTGCCCGCAGGCCATGCCTTTAAAGTGCCCGAGGTGACGTTTCGAAAAATCACCGATGACGAAATCGCCGATTGGCAGGTTCGGTTTTCCGGCATCCGCGACTAGCGTCAAAAGCACCCTTTCTCGCCCAGTATACTCAGACTGCAGTGACAACATAAAAAGGCCCTCCCCTGATGAAGGGCGGGCCTTTTCCATTACACAACCGCAATAAGCGCTATTCGCTTTCGAGAGCTTCTACAATCTTTTCCAGTTCGTCCTTAGTGACTGCTTTCTCTGTCACATTGGCCAGCTCAAACGCATAATCGACCACTTTGTCTTCAAAGATTGGCGCACGCATCTGTTGCTGCATCTGCTCATTGCTCTGCACAAACTCCATAAACTGACGCTCTTCGCCCGGGTACTGACGGGCTTGTGTCATCACCGCTTGCTGCATTTCAGCATCGCTGACCTGCACTTCCGCGCGCTGGCCCATTTCGGCCAACAAAAGACCCAAACGTACCCGGCGCTCCGCCAGATCTCTGTGCTCTTGCGTGGTTTCAACTGGATCGTGATCATGGCCCTGCACGTCAGGGTTTTCTTCATGCCACAGTTGGTGCGCAATCTGGCCTGCTTCGGTTTCGACCATGGAGGGTGGCAATTCGAATTTGACCTTGTCATCCAGCGCATCAAGCAAAGCCCGTTTCATCACCGCGCGCGCCGCACCTGCGTATTCGGCCTCGATGCGTTCGCCAATTTGAACCTTGAGACCGGCCAGATCTTCGGCACCGAACTTGGTGGCCAACTCGTCATTGATCTCAGCTGGAACCGGCTCTTTCACGGCTTTTACGATACAGCTGAACACAGCCTCTTTACCGGCCAGATGCGCGGCGCCATATTCTTCAGGGAAAGTGACAACCACATCTTTTTCTGCGCCAGTCTTGACGCCGATCAACTGCTCTTCGAAGCCGGGAATAAAGCTGTTGGAGCCCAGCACCAACGGATAATCTTCAGAGGCACCACCATCAAAGGCCTCACCATCAACTTTACCCAAGAAATCAAACACGATCTGGTCGCCATCTTTGGCTTTGGATGTTTTTTTGCGATCTTTAAAATCCTGGGCGTTCTCAGCCAGATTGGCCAGCGCCTCATCAACCGCGGTCTCATCGGCTTTGGCCACCAGTTTTTCCAGATCAATGGCTTTCAAATCCACGTCAGGAATGGTCGGCAGAGCCTCATAGCTCATTTTGACCTCAACATCGTCGCCTTCTTTCCAGTCTTCATTGGTCATTTTAACGTCAGGCTGTTGCGCCGGACGATCACCGCTATCGGTAAAATGCTTGGACATCGCCCCGTCGATGGTTTCCTGCATTGCCTCGCCCAAAAGTCGCTGACCAAACTGCTTTTTCAACAGAGCCATTGGCACTTTGCCCTTGCGAAAGCCCTTCATCTCGACGGTGGGTTGGGCTTCGGCCAATTTGCCATTAACCGTCGCTTCAAGCTCGCTCGCCGGGAGTACGATCGTATAGCCGCGTTTGAGGCCTTCATTCAGTGTCTCGGTGACCTGCATATTCCTGTCCTTCTGTTTTATCTGGTACCAGTGAAGCGCATACAGGCCGTCAGTTGGGTCGTTGCAATACGCGTCGTCGCCCCGCTATATATAGATATAATTGGGGCTGCAACTATCTAACGAATTTCTTATGGGACGGAAGGCCAACAAAGCCGTCTCGGAGCAGATTTAAGCAAGTCTATGCGGCAGCTCGTGGGTAATTTTCAAACTGTGCCACCAAGTGATCCTTCCAGCGTGGCCATTTCCATGCCGCCGGCCATCAGATCCTGTAATTCTTCCGGGCTGATTTCACCCCGTTTGGCGGTGCCAAGCGTCTTGCCGCGATTAAGTACGGTAAAGCGGTCGCCCACGGCCAGCGCATGACGCACATTATGGGTGATAAACACCACTGCGATACCCGATTTGCGCACCTTGTCGACAGTTGCAAGCACATTGGCGGTCTGGCGGACACCCAAGGCCGAAGTCGGCTCATCCAAAATCAGAACTTTTGCACCAAAATGCACCGCACGCGCAATCGCAACGGTCTGACGCTCCCCCCCCGAAAGGGTGCCGACCGCCTGATCCGCACCACGCAGATTGATCCCCATACTGTGCATTTTTTCCAACGTCACCCGCTCGGCATAATCGTGATCATACAACCGCAGGCCCAGCACTTTACGGATCGGCTCATTGCCCATGAAAAAATTACGGCTTACGCTCATCAACGGGATCATTGCCAGATCTTGATACACTGTTGCAATCCCGGCCGTGATGGCATCGCGTGGATCTGCGAAATGCATAGGGTTACCCTCAAAGAAAATCTGCCCCGCAGAGGGTTCGTGAACGCCACTCATAGTTTTGATAAACGTCGATTTACCCGCGCCGTTATCCCCAAGCAGGCAATGGCATTCCCCGGCATTGACGTCAAACGACACCCCAGCCAGAGCGATCACTGATCCAAAGTGCTTTTCGATATCCACCATTTTTATTATCGGGTCCGACATCTTAGCGCTCCCCTGTAATCAAACGACGGATATAGGTGTTTAGGATCACCGCCATCAATAGTATCAAACCAAGAAACACGCGAAACAGCGAACTTTCCACCCCCGCAAAAAACAGTCCCTGCTGCACAACCCCAAAAATCAACGCTCCAAGGGCTGCGCCTATCACCGACCCGTAGCCGCCCGTCAGAAGCGCACCACCAATCACCACGGCAATAATGGCCTCAAATTCTTTCAACAAACCACGGTCAGCGCCCGCCGAGCCAAATTCCATCACCTGACATGTGGCAAAAACCGTGGCGCAAAATGCGGTAAACATGAACATCAAAATCTTGACACGGTTGACCGGCACACCGACATAGCGCGCGGCCTGCGCGTCGCCGCCTGCGGCAAAAATCCAATTGCCGAACCGGGTACGGGTCAAAAGAAAATGACCGAAAATCACCAATGCCAAGGCCCAGACGATCAGCATCGGGACACCCTCGACAATGGGCTGGCCCTTGCGACTGCCGCGCACAAAAACTTCGATCAGACCGGCCTCTCCGAGCCATTGGAAAAACCCGGTCAGAATTTTACCACCAAAGAATGGCGCAAGCCAATCACCCTCAGCCGCATCCCTGATGCCACCGATGATAGTTTTGCGCTCAAATGTCTGGGGGAAAAAGATCGTAAAACCACGCAGAATAAACAAAAAAGCCAATGTGACGATAAAACTGGGCAACCCAGTGCGCACCACGATAAAGCCGTTTAGCGCCCCGCATGAGACACAAATCACAAAGGCAAGTATAATCGCCAGCCACACAGGCCAACCGAGTGTTATGCTGAAAATAGCAATAATCATTCCTGCAAAGCCGATCATCGAACCGACTGACAGATCAAACTCACCGGCAATCATCAACAGACACGCACCAACGGCTATGATCATAAACTGGGCAGACACGACAGACCAGTTCAACACACCGGCCGGGCCAAACATACCGCTGTCAAATGCAGTCAACAAGAAAAACGTGAAAACCAGTAGCGTCCCACAAATACCACCCAGTTCCGGGCGGATCAGAGCTTTGCGCCAAGTTGACATCGATTTGATACGTTCATCACTGTCATTTGACGGTATAGTCTCTGACATAAAAAACTCCAGAAATTTTGGTAAAATTCAAAAGGAAAGGCGCCCGTCAGGCGCCCTTCCAAAGTTTGCGTTCAGCGATATTCGCCCGCAAATTTCTCAACCAGCTCAAGACCATCTTTGGTCACAAAACCTGGACCAGAGTTGATGTTATTGCCAGGCAGCACACCGTAGCGGTGATAGTTGGACAGTACAACAACCGGCAGATAAGCCTGCAGGAACGGCTGTTGGTCAATGCCCCATGCAATCACATCGGCTTTGATACCCTTCACGATTTCAGTACCCAAATCGAAGGTGCCAAAATAAATGTCGCCCGCCATACCATTTTCATCAAGTGCCAGCAGAGTAGGATCGGCAGATGTCGGCCCAAGCGTCAAGACGGCGTCCGTGTTTGGATTGGCTGAAAGATAGGCCAAAACTTTATTCTTAATCTCTGCGGGATCCTGACCAGAATCAATCATCTGATTGCCCAGATCCACACCCAGACCATCGGCAAAGCCCTGACAACGCTCGGTTGAAGACGGTGAACTAATATAGTGGTTCACGCAAAGGAACGATGCAACTCCATCACCTTTGGCGCGCATACCAGCCGCGTGGCCCGCATCATATTCTGGTTGGCCCACATACATCAGCGCACCAACTTCACGAGCTTGCGCAGGGGTGCCAGAATTCATGATGATCACATCAATGCCACTGTCAACCGCCGCACTGATCGCGCCGCTCAGCACATCATAATCAGCCAATGTTGTAATGATGCCGTTCGGCCCCGAGGCGGCCGCTTGCTCAATGATGCGTGCCATATCAGCAAGGTCGCCGGTTGGCGGATTTCGATATTCGACTTCGACACCCATTTGATCACCCGCAAGCGCAATGCCGTTTTTGACGGTGTTCCACCAGCTGTCACTGTCAGGCGCATGACTAACGAGTACGTATTTTAAAGTGCCGTGACCACCCGCGAACGCAGTGGATGCCATAAATGGTGCTGCGATCAACGCAGATGCCAAACCCAGTTTCTTCAAAAGTTTCATAGTTATCCTCCCAAAAAGGTTTTGATCCCTCATTAAAGGCCGGGGTTTCCCCCGAACTTCCATAACAAACGAAACCATATAGCCAATCTTTTTGCAACCGGTTGCAAAAACTTTTTTTGTTTGCATAAGCTGAAATTTACGGCGTTATGATTGAACTGTTCGGCAGGGTTCGCAAATCCAGCAAGGGAAAAATATGGCTGTCACTTTAAAACAAGTTGCAAAGCGGGCTGGCGTCTCGGCATCAGCAGTCTCGCGCACCTTTACCCAAGGGGCGTCTGTCTCTGAAAAAACACGTAAAAAAGTCGAGAGCGCTGCAGCCGCGATGGGATACAGCCCAAACTTTCTCGCCCGCTCGCTCACCACGCGCAGAACAAAAATGATTGGTCTCGTCTCGAACAACTTTCACAATCCTATTTTTCTCGAAGTGTTTGATTTGTTCACCCGTGGCCTGCAGGAATGCGACCTGCGCCCACTGCTGGTCAACCTGACAGACCAGACCGATCCTGAAGCATCAGTAAAAATGCTGCACCAATATTCGGTTGATGGTGTGATTGTAGCCTCCTCGACACTGCCCCCCTCATTTGCAAAAGCATTCCGCGATTCAAATATGCCAGTCGTGCATGCGTTTGGCCGACG
>CESU01012670.1_pt1 | contig 12219 bp, 8 predicted proteins | sample 531141 | NCBI WGS metagenome assembly CESU01 (sample SAMEA2621401, study PRJEB7988) | marine metagenome | isolation source: saline water (ENVO:00002010), including
GATTGTGTTGAATTTAGTAAACATATGGAAGCTCAAGAAGAAAAAACACTAAATAGTTTAAAAGCATGCCGTGACATTATTGACCCTATGATTGCAAAATACTCTGGAAGAATTTTTCATACAGCTGGAGACTCAGTTATAGCTGAATTCCAAAGTCCAGTTGAATGCGTTAACGCTGCAATTGAATTTCAGAACTTAATAAAAAAAAGAAATAATATACTAGAAGTCGATCCAAAATTATTTTGGAGAGTAGGAATACATTTAGATGATATCATTATAGAGGGTGAAAATATATATGGAAATGGTGTAAATATTGCTGCTCGTTTAGAAAGCCAGTCTCCTGTTGGTGAGATATTAATTTCTGAAGTTGTTAAACAACAAATCCATTCTCGAATAGATGAAAAAATACACTCTTTAGGAAGAATTGAATTAAAAAATATTTCTAATGACTTTGAAGTCTTTTCTATATTGGGGGATGGTAAAAATAAATTTTCTAATAATAAAAAGAAAATCATTAATAAAAAACCAAAGTTTGCAATATTGCCCTTTGCAAATACAGGTAATGATGAGGATAGCGGTTTCTTAGTTGATGGTATTTGTGAAGATCTTATAACTGAATTTTCCATGATGCGGGAATTTGATATACTGTCACGACAAACTTCAATTAATTTCAAAGATAAAAATAAAGATATAAAAGAATTTTCCAATGAATTTAATTTAGATTTTATTGTAACAGGAGGAATTAGAGCTTCTGGAAAAAGAGTAAGAATAAATATTGAGTTAAGTGACGCTAAAGACGAAAGTATAATTTGGAGTAATAAATATGACAGAGTTATTGAGGATATTTTTGATTTACAAGATGAAATAGTCAGAAAGATATCTATTGCTTTGCTTGGTGAAATTGAAATCAGTTCATTACAAAGATCTAAGAGAAAGCCAACTGAAAATATTAGTTCATATGAATATCTTCTTAGAGGTAAAGAAAACCATCACAAATTCACAAAGGAATCTAACAAACAAGCTCTAGAAAATTTTGATAAATCCATCGCGTCAGATACTAATAACGCACAAGCCTATGCTTGGAAAGTATGTACTTTAGGTCAAGCTATGTTCAGAGGGTTTTCAGATCAAGATGCTAGTGAATTGATGACTGAAGCAAAAAAAAATATAGAAAAAGCTTTAGAACTTAATGAAAATGACTTTGAGTGTCATAGAATGTTATCAGCTGTATATCTAAGTAACCATGATTATATTTTAGCAGAAGATCATGGTATGAAATCTTTTAATATGGTGCCTAACGATCCAAGAGTTTTGTCGGGTTATGGTGAAGTTTTGGTTAGGGTTGGAAAAGTTGATAAAGGCTTAGAATTGTTAAATAAAGCATTCGAACTTGATCCTATTCCTCAAGGACAGTCAACTTCAGATAACAGAATTAGAGATTTAATCCTTGGATACTTTTTTGGAGATAGTTTTACAAAAGTTATAGAGTTAAGTTTTGATTTAAGGGAAATTGATTTAAGATCACTTGGAATTATACTGTATTCAAGATCAAAACTAGATCAAGATATAAAAGCTAGTAATGAGTATAAATTACTTAAAGGTAAATTTAAGGATATTGATTGGGATCAAACTGTAGACAGATTTCACATACCAGACGAGATCTTAAAAGTTAACCTTATAAACTTTATGAAATCTATTTAATACCATATCCTCCGCCGCTTGGCGTTTGCATTATAAATAAATCACCAATTTCTACATTACAGCTGTCATTACCTGCTAATTTTTGAGTTTTGCCGTCTTTCCTTTCAAGCCATTCTTTACCACATTCCCCAGGTTCTCCACCTTGGACTCCAAAAGGAGGTATAATTCTATGTGAACAAAGAGTAGTAACTATCATTTTTTCAAGAAATCTTAGTTTTCTAGTTGCTCCATTACCACCATTAAATTTCCCCTTTCCACCTGAATTTTTCCTAATTGAAAACTCTTCTAAACGGACGGGAAAACGAGCTTCTAAAATTTCTGGATCTGTACTTCTTGTATTTGTCATGTGAGTTTGAACTGCTGAAGTTCCATGAAAATCTGGTCCAGCACCAGTTCCTCCACAGATAGTTTCGTAGTTTTGAATATTATCATTACCCCAAACAAAGTTATTCATTGTTGCTTGACTTCCTGCTAGAACGCCTAAAGCTCCAAATAAAGCGTTGCATGTTAATTGACTTACCTCTGTATTACCAGCAATCACAGCAGAGGGGTATTTAGCATTAATCATAGAGTTATTGGGAATAATAATATTTAAGGGTTTAAAACAACCTTCATTTAAAGGTATATTTTTCCCTACTAATGTTCTGAAAACATAAAGAATTACAGCATGGCAAACAGCCATGGGAGCATTATAATTAAAAGGATTTTTTTCTGCAGTTCCTGTAAAATCTATTGTAGCTTCGCGTTTTATTTTATCTACCTTGATCTTAACTCTAATAAATTCATTATTATCTAACTCGTACTCGTACATTCCTTCATTTAATTTAGTAATTGCATTACGAATACATTCTTCTGCATTATCTTGGACATGATCCATATATGCATGAACAGTTTCAATACCAAACTGTTCAATCATAGAATTAATCTCTCGAATACCAGTCTCATTTGCTGCAACTTGTGCGGCAAGGTCTGCCATATTATGTTCTATATTTCTACAAGGATATTTCCCAGATGCTAGTATCTTTCTCATTTCATTTTCACGAAAAATACCTTTTTCAAACATTTTAAAATTATCTATAAGAACACCTTCTTCATCAATATGTTTTGAATCAGGTGGAGCTGACCCTGGAGTTTTTCCACCTATGTCAGCGTGATGTCCACGAGAAGCTACAAAGAAGATAATTTTTTCTCCTTTTTTATTAAACACTGGAGTAATTACTGTTACATCAGGAAGATGTGTGCCTCCATTAAACGGGGCATTTAGTACAAATACATCTCCAGTATATATGTTATTTTTATTTAATTTTATTACAGTTCTTATTGCTTCAGACATTGAACCAAGATGCACTGGGACATGAGGCGCATTGGCAACTAAATCACCTTTAGCATTAAAAAGTGCACACGAAAAGTCAAACCTTTCCTTTATATTTACCGAATATGCTGTATTGGCAAGTGTTGCACCCATTTGTTCAGCAATATTCATAAATAGATTATTAAAAACTTCTAGCATAATAACATCAGCTGATGTGCCTAAGCTTTTTTCATTAACTTTTTCTTTATATCTATTTAATATTAAGTTTTGAAAACGGTCTAAACTAGCATTCCAACCAGCATCAATAATATTTGTACCAGTTGTCTCGCATATAATTGCAGGTCCGTTAATTTTCTGTCCAATTTTTAAATCCACTCGATTATAAATTGGAACATTAGTTTCAATACTATTAACAACCATAATTTTATTAATTATTGGAATTGCATCTATACTTGGACTAGGTAGGTTTGAAAAATCATGATTTTCAGACGATTTACCAACTGCTTCAACGGTTAGCATTTCAATTAATATTTTACGACCTTCAACATAGAATCCAAATCTTTTCTTATGCTCACTTTCAAAGGATAATCTCATTACTTTTATTGAATCAAAATTAACTTCTAAACTTTGATGCGAACCTTGATAACGTAAAAAAGCTTTCTTAACCAATGTGATAGATGTTTCTAATATTCCTTGTTTTTTTACATCATTTGAAGAATTTATTGATAACTCTTCAATTAAGTTATTAGCATGTTCTATGTTTTCCAGATCATTTTCAAAATGTTTTTCACGTATAGCTCTTATTTCAGCTAAACCCATTCCATAAGCGGATAGTACACCTGCATATGGATGCAATAACACAGATCGCATACCTAAGGAATCTGCAACCTGACAAGCATGTTGTCCTCCAGCTCCACCAAAACAATTCATGGTGTAATTTGTTACATCATATCCACGTTGAATTGATATTTTTTTAATAGCGTTTGCCATATTCTCTACAGCAATTTTTAAAAAACCCTCTGCCATTAAAGTAATGTCCATTGCTGTTTTGCCATTTTCTTTTGCTATTTCTTTAGACATCAATAAAAATTTATTTTTAACTATTTCAATATCTAAAGGCTCATCACCTTTGATACCAAAAACATTTGGAAAGTATTCAGGGTGTAATTTTCCTAATAAGACATTACAATCTGTAACTGTCAGAGGCCCTCCTTTTCCATATGATGCTGGGCCTGGAGAAGCTCCAGCACTTTCTGGGCCAACTTGAAAACGACCATCCTTAAATGAAAGAATAGATCCTCCTCCAGCTGCTACAGTATGTATTTGCATCATTGGAGCTCTAATTCTAACCCCAGCTACTTCAGTTTCAAATGATCGTTCATATTCTCCTGAAAAGTGACAAACATCTGTAGATGTTCCACCCATATCAAATCCAATTAATTTTTTGAAACCAGCTTGAATTCCAGTTTGAACCATACTAACAACCCCCCCAGCAGGTCCTGACAGAAGTGCATCTTTTCCTTGAAAAAGTTTTGCGTCTGTTAAGCCACCATTAGATTGCATAAACATTAACTTTGTAGATTTAGAGTTTATTAATTCGCTAGATACTTGATCTACATACCTTCGAAGGATTGGAGATAAATATGCATCGACTACTGTAGTATCGCCTCTACCTACTAATTTCATTAAAGGAGATACTTGATGACTAACGGAAACTTGTAGAAATTTTTCTTCGATTGCTATTTGAGCAATTTTTTCTTCATGATCTGAATTTATATATGAGTGCATAAAAGCTATAGCAACGCCATTAATGCCGTCACTTTTCGCTTGTTTAAGAGCTTTTCTTACACTTTCTTCGTCTAATTTTCTTATAACATTGCCTTTTGCATCTAGTCTCTCAGAAACTTCAACAACTCGGTCATATAACAATTCAGGCAATTTAATATTGAGTTCAAATAATAAAGGTCTGTTTTGGTAGCCAATTCTTAATAAATCACCAAAACCCTTAGTAATGAGTAGTAATGTCCTATCACCTTTTCTTTCAAGCAAAGCATTTGTTGCAACGGTTGTTCCCATTTTAACAGACGAAATTTGATCGACAGGTATTAAATCTTCTTTTTTTAATTGTAAAAGCTTTTTAATACCTGCTATCGCAGCATCCTTATAATGGTCTGAGTTTTCAGATAATAGTTTATCTATTATAATCGAACCATCAGGTTTCCTGGCAACAACATCTGTAAATGTTCCACCTCTATCTATCCAGAATTGCCACATTTTTTAAACCTTTAGAGGAATTTAAATATTTATTTTATTTTTTTAAATCATCTTCGATATAAATTTTAATAATTTCATCAAAATTTGATTCTGCTTTAAAACCTAAGTCAATAGATCTTTGTGTATCAAAATCTCTTGCCCAACCACTTACAATTTTTTGAATGACAGGATCTGGTTGATGTTTAATTAATTTTATAACGTCATGACCTGCAACTCTTTCCAAAGCATCTATTTGCTCTTGAACAGTTGCGGATAGACCAGGCATATTTAAAGTTATTCTGTTATTTAGTTTTTTAGTATCAATTTCAGAAGCATGTATTAAAAATCCCGCAGCTGATCGGGGGGTAGCATGCCAATGCCTTACATCTGTATTTACGGGTAATATGGCCTCTTTACCATTCAGAGGTTCTCTAATAATACCTGAAAAAAAACCAGATGCAGCTAAATTTGGTTTGCCTGGTCTTACGCATATTGTCGGTAGTCGAATTGAAATTCCATCAATCATACCTTTTCTAGAATAATCAGCTAATAATAGTTCTGAGATTGCTTTTTGTGCTCCATAGGATGTTAATGGTGTTGTAAAAAAATCATCAGGTATCTTATCTGGAAAAGGTGATCCAAATACAGCTATTGAGCTAGTAAATACTACTCTGGGACAGTAATCATCTCCTTCAGATCTAATAGCTTCAAAAAGACCCCAACTTCCTTTTGCATTTATATTCCAACCTAAATCAAACTCTTGTTCAGCTTGGCCTGAAACGATTGCGGCTAAATGGAAAATCACATCTGGTCTTGAAGAAATTATATTTGCACTGACTGTTGGGTCAGATATATCTCCAGATTTAGTTATGATAGGTATAGTTGCATTTTCAGGATACGGTGCTTTAATAATGTCAAATAATGTAATTTCACTAACTTTTTTATTCCTTAATTCTTGTTTATTAAGTATTTTGTTAAGCAGTTTTTGCCCAACCATTCCAGCGCCACCCATTATTAAAATTTTCATTAAAACCTCTTTTTAAATAAATTAATTGAAGATTTTACATAACAACATATTTTCATTAAAATGTTAAAATAAAAATTATTTTTTGGAAGTTCTATGCATAATTTTATCAAGTCATATCTTTCTCTATCTCCAGTTGTGCCTGTACTAGTTATAACAATAGATAAAAATGTTGAATACCTTATTGAAGCTATAATCAAAGGAAATATTAATTGTGTAGAGATCACACTAAGAACTCCATGCGCGCTGAATGTTATTAAAAAAATAGCAAAAACATTTCCTGAACTCACAATTGGAGCTGGAACTGTCCTCAGTAAAGATGACTTAAGTAAAGTAGAAGACGCAGGTGCATCATTTGCTGTTAGTCCTGGCTCAACATATGAGTTAGCTAAAAAAGCAATTAAAATGAATTTTCCATTTCTTCCAGGAGTTTCAACTGCGAGTGAAATAATGAGTTTGCTAGATTTAGGTTATAAATATTTCAAATTCTTTCCAGCAGTGGCGGCTGGAGGAATTAAATATATTAATTCCTTAAAGGGACCATTCCCAGAAATTATGTTTTGTCCTACGGGTGGTATTAACCAAATCAATGCGATTGAATGGCTTAACCTAACTAATGTTATTTGTGTTGGAGGCAGTTGGATAGTTCCTACTGAAACAACTGATTATCAAGAAATTACAAATAGAGCTTTATCAGCTTCTCAATTAGTTAAGTAGGTTTTAAATGTATAATAAAATATATATAAGTAAGTGTTAAATTTAACAGTTGATTTGAATAAAACATCTGGCTTAGAGTATGTAAATAAATTTATAATCTATTCTTTATTAAGGAAAGCGTAATTTTATAAGATTAATTATAGTGCTTAATTTTTTTAATTGTTTTCATATTTTTGGGGTGAGCGATGATTACATTTGATAATGTTGACAGAAATTATGAAACTGCGAGCAAGACTTTCTCGCTCGATATTCCAGAAATATTTAACTTTGGATTTGACATTTTAGATGTACGTGCACAAGAAGCTGACAAAGATGCCTTATTAGCTATAGATGCCATTACAGGAAATAAAATTTCTGTAACTTATTCAGAGTTGTCAGATGTCTCGTCTCAGTTTGGTAAAGCTCTTTTATCTCTTGGGTTAAAACGAGGTGATGCTGCTTGCGTTCTTATTGGACGGAAGCCTGATTGGCATAAAGTACTTTTTGGTTGTATGAAAGTTGGTGTAATATCAATGCCTGGAACCAACCTACTAACTGCTAAAGATATTGCTTATCGTATAAATGAAGCCGGTGCTAAAGCGGTTATCGTTTCACCTATGCATGTTGCAAAAGTAAATCAAATTATCGATCAATGTCCTACACTTAAGCATCTGATTGTAATGGGTGATGCATCAGGTAATTGGCTTTCTTTCGAAAAACTTTGTGAAGACCAAGATACAGATCTAAGTGCAAGTGATTTGCCTCCTTTTGCATCAACTGAAACGATGATGATATATTTCACTTCTGGAACAACAGCTTTACCTAAAATGGTACCAAGGGACTTTGGTTACGCTTACGCTCATGCTGCAACTGCACTTTTTTGGATGGATCTGCAAGAAAATGACATACATTGGACTTTGACTGATACAGGATGGGCTAAGGCTGCTTGGGGTATACTTTTCCCACAGATGATGATTGGCTGTACAACAGTATTGTATGATGCTCCTGATATGGATCCAGTAGAACATCTAAAGGCAATTAATCTATATAATGTTACTACGTTCTGTGCACCTCCAACTGTATATAGGTTGTTTGTTCAACAGGACCTTAAACAATATAATCTTACCTCATTAAGACGATGTCTTGGGGCAGGTGAGCCACTTAATCCTGAAGTTATTCGTTATTGGTTTGAAAATACAGGTACGGTTATTGCTGATGGTTATGGGCAAACTGAAACTATAAATATCGTAGGAAATTTTCCTGGGGTAGAGACCCGTTATGGTTCAATGGGTAAGCCTGTTCCTGGCTTTGATATTAATGTTATAGATGATAATGGTAATATTCTAAACGATGATGAAGTGGGTCATATTGCTATTCGTACTGAAGATAAATGGCCACCAGGTCTTTTTCATGGATACTTGCAAGATAATTTACTTGTAACAGATTCTTTTCGGCATGGTTGGTACTATACTGGTGACACTGCATCGCGTGATAAAGATGGCTATCTTTGGTTTGTTGGTCGATCAGACGATCTGATTTCATCTTCAGGTTATAGAATTAGTCCTTTTGAAGTGGAAAGCGCTTTGCTAGAGCATGAGTTGATTGCTGAAAGTGCTGTGGTAGGTATTCCAGACGAAACAAGAGGCCAATTAGTAAAAGCATATATTGTTTTAGTAGAAGGTCAAAAAGGTTCAAAAGAACTAATCAAAAAGATTCAAGATTTTTGTAAAAATTTAACTGCTCCCTACAAATATCCAAGAAAAATTGATTTTGTTAGTACGTTACCGAAAACTATTTCAGGTAAGATAAGAAGAGTTGAATTGCGTGAAAATGAAAAATTAATAAGGAAAGATAATGAATAATTACTCAGTAGAAAGTTATATAAGAGATATACGTAAAGTAGTCCAAGAGGAGGTAACTCAAAAATCAATAACAGAAAGAATTAAACCTTTAGCTGAACGTCTTGCTGAAGAAAAAAGTTGGATCAAAGAAGAATATTATGAAGTAGACACTGATCAAGGTTTTGGCTTGCATCTTCTTCATGAAGAAAATAACCATGAACTAGCAGTATTTGTTATTGCTTGGGCACCTGGTAAAGGGCTTGCACCACATAATCATAAGACTTGGGCAGTAGTAGCTGGCATTGAAGGGCAAGAGCATGAAACAAATTATAAACGTATTGATGATGGATTAAAAAAAGGTTTTGCGGACCTCAAAAAAACTCATGAAGAAACTCTTTATCCTGGAAAAGCAGTATGTTGTTTACCTGAGGATATTCATAGTGTTTGGAATAATGGTACTGAATTAGCATTATCAATACATACTTATGGTAAGCATCTTAATCATACTGGTAGATCAATTTTTGATATTGCCTCTAAAACAGAAACACCATGCGTTGTCAGAGTCCAAAACTAAAAAATAATACTGATTAGAAACAGAGAAATAATCTCATTTATTTTAAAAAAACCAAAGTGACAAAAATTCTCAAGGTATTAATACAGTTGCTCCTGTGGTTTCCCTATTTTCAATTGCTCTATGAGCTTCACCAACCTCACTTAAAGGATAAATATGATTAACATTAGATTTTAATTTTCCTTTTTGTATGACATTAAAAAGATCATTCGCACTTGAAATCAAATCTTCTCTTTTTTCCATATAATGCATTATGGCAGGTCTAGTTAAAAATAAAGATCCTTTTGTACCTAATTCAACAACATCAACTGGATCTGGAGCTCCTGAAGCATGTCCATAAGCTACAAGCATTCCCATGGGTTGAAGACATTCCATAGATCGTCGAAAGGTATCTTTTCCTATAGATTCATAAACAACTGGGCAGCCTTTTCCATCAGTAACGTCAAGAACAGTTTTAACAAAATCACCTTTTGAATGAATCACAACATGATGAGCACCAGCATTTTTAGCTTGTTCTGCTTTTTGTTCAGAACTAACTGTTCCAATTATCGTTGCTCCAAGATATTTAGCCCATTGGCATAGTATAAGTCCCATTCCACCTGCTGCTGCATGAACTAAAATGATATCTCCTGGTTTTACAAAGTATGTTCTTCGAAGAAGAAATTGTGCAGTAAGACCTTTTAGCATTAATGCAGCAAGATCTTGATCGGATTGGTTAGACAATGTATCAGGAATTTTAATAAGTTTTTCAACTGGGTAGACGCGTTCTTCACTATAAGCGCCGTGAGGAGGCAAAGCATATCCAACACGATCTCCTATTGAAAATTCACTTACTTCTGAACCTAACTCTTCAATTATACCAATACCTTCAATACCAAGCACGATCGGTAGCTCTGGAACTGGCCATGGGTGTGGCATACCTCTTCTATGATATGTATCAATATAATTAACACCTACAGCTGTATTCTTTAGACGAACTTCTTTTTTTGTAGGGTTAGGAACTTGTATATTCTCCCATTTGAAAACATCAGGCGCACCTTTTTCATAAATCACAGCTGCTTTTGTGCTATTTTTGATCACATTTCTTCCTTTAGGCCTGAATGCAAGTTTGAGTTTGTTCTCCTAATCCTTCAATGCCCAGTTTCATAACATCTCCTGACTTCAAGTACAGAGATGGTTTCATTCCCATCCCAACTCCTGGAGGTGTGCCAGTTGCTATTATATCTCCAGGATGTAAACTCATAAACTGAGACAAATAATAGACAATATGGTTTACTGAAAAAATCATAGTGTTTGTAGAACCATCTTGCATTCTCTTGCCATTTACATCTAAAAACATAGTTAAGTTTTGAACATCTGAAACTTCGTCTTTGGTAACAAGGTATGGTCCAGTAGGTCCAAAAGTATCGCATGACTTTCCTTTAGTCCACTGACCTTCTCTTTTAATTTGAAAAGCTCTTTCTGAAACATCATTTATTACGCAATAACCTGCTATGTAATCTTGAGCACTATTTTCATCTATATATTTTGCTTTTTTCCCTATGATTATTCCTAGTTCAACTTCCCAATCAGTTTCAGAAGAATTTCTTGGTATTTCAACATTATCATTAGGACCTATAATTGCAGAAGTTGCTTTTGCAAAAAGGATAGGTTCACTTGGAACTGGAAGCCCGCTTTCAGCGGCATGATCAGAATAGTTCAATCCGATGCATAAAAATTTTCCTGCACTACCAACGCAAGAACCTAATCGTGTGCCATCAGGTATTATAGGTAAAGAAGATATATCTATAGAAGCAATTTTATTTAAACTATTTTCTGAAATTGTGTCACCATTAATATCAGTTATATGAGACGATAAGTCTCTTATTTTTCCTTCACTATCTAATATACCAGGTTTTTCATTTCCTATATTACCATACCTTAGTAGTTTCATTTTTCTTCCTTTCTAATTAAAATTAAATACAAATTCCGCCGTCAATAATATGAAATTGTCCAGTGGTATAAGCTGAGGCGTCACTTGCAAGATACAAAGCAAGGCTTGCAATCTCTTCTGCTTCACCTATTCGCCCCATTGGTTGCCGAGCTACAAAATCTTTTCTTGCTTTTTGATAATCGCCCATGTCATGGAGCCTTTGTTCAAGTGAAGGACTTTCTATTGTACCAGGGCAAATTGCATTGCATCTAATTCCTTTTGTAATGTAATCAGAAGCAATAGCTTTTGTCATTCCCAAAACTGCAGCTTTGGATGCTCCATAAATAAATCTGTTAGGAATTCCTTTCACTGAAGAAGCTACAGAAGCTATATTAACAATAGACCCACCACCATTTTTTAACATAATAGGTAAGACGGCTTGAACCATATGGAACATAGACTTTGCATTTAGATTAAATGCAAAGTCCCACTCATCGTCTTTAGCTTCTAATATTGTTCCATTGTGTACTATTCCAGCACAGTTAAATAATATATCTGGTTCTTTGATTGAACCAATAAGGGACTTAATGGCATTATTATCAGTTACATCTAAAATGTGTGTTTCTGATACTATTCCATCTAGAGCTGATAAAGTTTTACTATTAACATCAGTGGCAATAACATAAGCTCCAGCTTCAGCAAAGGCTTTGGCTACAGCTAGACCAATACCTTGGCCTGAGGCAGTTAATAAAGCAGTTTTTCCTTTTAAATTAATCATTTTAATTCCTACATTGTTGCGCCAATTTGCCAAGGTACAAATTCTAAGTCACCTAATCCTTGATATTCAGATTTAGATTTTTCACCAGAAGCAATCTTAACAATTAAGTCAAAAATTTCTTGGCCGACATC
>CESU01014523.1_pt1 | contig 12218 bp, 11 predicted proteins | sample 531141 | NCBI WGS metagenome assembly CESU01 (sample SAMEA2621401, study PRJEB7988) | marine metagenome | isolation source: saline water (ENVO:00002010), including
TTGATGGGTTTAAAAATTTCTCTAACCAAAGGGCTGTTTTTAAAGATATTGGTTTTAAATTTGATAAAGCCTTTGAAGCTATAAGACCTCCCTACAAGGGAAGCATTGAAAAAGTATTAAAATCACTACTAAAATAAATTATGGTTAGTTTACCCATTCGCCTGGGTTACAAATATTTTCGATCCAAGAAAGGCGGATTAATTTCTTTAACATCCGGTATTGCAATTGCTGCTCTTGCTATTGCTGTATCTGCATTAATTATAGTTACATCTGTAATGAATGGCTTGGAAAAAGAATTACAAGACAGAATCCTTGGAGTTGTTCCTCATGTCTTAATTCATTCAAATAAACCAATAAATAATTATGAGCTCCTAGTTGAAGAGTTGCAAAATGATCCTTTGGTAGTTACAGCTTCTCCCTATATCCAGCTTCAAGCGCTGGCCTCATATGGAACAAAATCAAGAGGTATTATGCTAACTGGTATAGATTCATCTAAAGAACAAGATATGTCTATACTGCCTGATTTTATAATTGCTGGATCACTTGATAGCATTAATGATGGAAATAATATTGTTATTGGTAATTGGCTTGCATCATTTCTAGGTGTTTCATTGGGAGATACAATTACAGTAACAACAACAAACATCAGAACAACACTAATAGGCTCATTTCCACGCTCAATTAACTTAACTGTTTCAGGAATATTTGAGCTTAAAGCAGAGTTAGATCAATCGCTGGTAGTTACATCTCATCAATTAGCTCAAATTATAGACAATAAAAAGGAAGCAACCCAAAGTATTAGAGTAAAAGTTGATAATCTTTTTGAAGCCCAAGCAATAGCTAACGAACTCTCTTTTAATTTATCAAGTGAGAAGCAGTATTTTGTTGGCTCTAGCTGGAAAAGAACACATGGAACTCTTTTTAGAGCTGTTCAAATGGAAAAATTAATAACTAGCCTACTATTATTTTTAATAGTTATAGTAGCTTCATTCATAATTTTATCCACTGTAATTATGACCGTAAAATCAAAAGAGAGAGAAATTGGAATTCTAAAGACTATAGGTGCTTCTAATAAACAACTTGTTCTGATATTTATTTTTCAAGGCGCTTTAATAAGCTTTGTTGGAATTATCTTAGGTGTAATATTTGGATTAATTGGTACATGGAATGTAGCTAATCTTGTTGCTTTTATTGAATCTATTCTTCAAAGAAATTTACTTGATCAGTATTTTATTAATTACTTTCCATACAGCATTGAGCCTATTCAAATATTAGTAATTTGTGGAATATCTTTTGCTTTAAGTATTATTGCTACATTAGTGCCTGCATTTAAAGTATCTAAATTAGACCCTAGTGAGATTCTTAGATATGAATAATATTTCATGTAAAAATATATATAAGAGCTTTCAGCATGATAATGAAGATATGGCTGTATTAGAGAATATAAATTTATCTATAGCCAAAGGAGATAAAATTGCTATCACTGGTGCATCCGGAGCTGGTAAAAGTACTTTACTTCAACTTTTAGCAGGACTAGATAAACCTTCTCAAGGTAATGTTTTTGTTGATGATGTAGATTTGCAAGCTATTAGCTCTATAGAGCAATCAAAAGTCAGGCTAAACTCATTTGGTTTTGTTTATCAATTTCACCATTTACTGGAAGATTTGAATGTTTTTGAAAATGTTCTTATTCCGCAACAACTCAAATATGCAAATAATTCACAAGAGTCTGTTATAAAAGTTTCCGATATATTAGATCAATTGGGTCTAAGTTCGCGTTCTAAGCACTTACCATGGAAGCTATCAGGCGGAGAAAAGCAGAGAGTCGCAATAGCAAGAGCGATTATAAACAATCCACATTTTTTATTTCTTGATGAGCCAACAGGTAATTTAGATGATGAAAACTCTATTTTGGTGCAAAATTTAATACTTCAAATAGCAGATGAGCACAAAATAGCTTTAATTTTATCTACCCACGATACTAATTTTGCGAATAAAATGAATACAATATACAAGATCAATAATAGAAATATTAAAGAGGTTTAGATGAGTGAATTAATAACAGCTGGAGGAGTCTTTATGTACCCACTTCTGATTTGCTCAGTTTTAATTTTTGCTATTAGTATAGAAAGATTTTGGTTTCTTCAAGAACGCCTTGTTTCACCTAGCGGCCTGAGAACTCAAGTGACTAATTTATTAAATCGTTCAAAGCTTGATACTACTCAAAAACAAAACATTTCAGATATTTCAGCTTTAGGCTTGTTACTAATGAACGCATATAAATATAAAGATCTTAATAGGGAAGGTCTTGAATCTAAATTAAATGAAACAGGATCAGAGGTTAAATTTGTTCTTGAACGAAATCTTACAATGCTTGGAACTTTAGCAACCATAAGCCCATTATTAGGACTCCTTGGAACTGTGGTTGGTATGATAGTAGCCTTTACAGGACTTACTGCCTCAGGTGGAGCAGACTCAGACGTTTTGGCGCTTGGTATTTCGCAAGCCCTTATAACGACTGCATTCGGTTTATCTATAGCTGTCCCAGGACTGGTTTTACATAAGTACTTCGAACAAAGAGTTAGCCACCTTCTACTCATCCTTCAATCAGAGACTTCTGAGTTTATAGATTTTATTAACAAATAATTTCAATGAATTTTTTAAAATCTGAAAAAAAGCCTTTAACCATAGAGATAACTCCATTAATAGATATAGTCTTTTTATTGGTAATTTTTTTTGTAGTAACCTCGAAAGTTGGAGACTCTCAATACTTAGAATTAGATTTACCAGAAACTGAATCCTTTGAATATAATTTTGTCAAAGAGGGGCATGAAATAACAATCTTAGAAAGCGGGGGTGTTTTAATAAATAATAAAACCTTCAATATGAACCAATATGGCGAAATTGAAAATGCTATATTAAACCTTGATAATACTACTCAAATAGTAATTTTAAGCGCAGAATCCTTTTCGTATCACACATGGGTTGTAACAATGATGGATTCATTACAGAGAAATGGGTTTAATGAAATTCAAATTAGAACAATAGAAAAATGAAACCAAAAACTTTAAGAAGACTATTTGCCTACACTCTAAGATATAAATGGTCATTTATGGTTAGTGTGTTCGGTTTTCTAGCATTTGCAGCAGCAGATATAGCAGCAGTTGAATGGTTAAGAAGGATAATTGCCTTTATTAACTCTGATACCAATGAACTTCATACCATATTAGCTTTATCACTCATTCTTATTGCTATCGGAAGGGGTTTCGGGTTTTTTGTTGGAAATTACTTTATGTCTAGAGTTGGCTTTGGAATTGTTCACGACTTGCGTGCCGAATTATTTCAAAAACTACACATGCTTCCAAAATCATATTTTGATAACAGTCAGTCAGGCCAATTAATTAACCGGATTACTTTTACAACCACTCAAGTGTCTGGTGCAGCATCAAGTTCTGTAAAAACCATCGTAAGAGAAGGTTTTTTATTGATAGGTTTATTATCCTATATGACGTTCTTGAATTGGAAATTAACCTCATTATTGATAATTACTGCACCAATCATAGCTTTGATTGTCTATGTAGCTGGAAAGCGCTTGAAAAAATTAGCAGCAGCTATTCAGACTGCTATGGGAGATGTTACTCATATTGCATCTGAGGCTGTTGATGGTCATGTTGAAATTAAGTCATTTAATGCTGAAGGCTATGAAAATAGTCGCTTCTTTGAGGCTAACACGGCTAACAAAACACAAAACCTTAAGCTTGAGGCTACTGGTAATATGGCTACCCCAATTATTCAGGTATTGGTGTCTATATCTCTAGCTCTTATAGCTTATTTTGCCTTAGGATCAAGTTTAGGAATTTCTCTTGATGCTGAAACTTTTATAGCTTTTTTTACTGCATCCGGCTTAGTAGCAAAACCAGTTAGACAGTTATCGAATATAAATATTGTTATCCAAAAAGGTTTAGCAGCAGCAGTTGAGATATTTGATCAATTAGACTCAAATAATGAGATTGATGAAGGTGAATCTGACTCCTTAATTACTGGAAAAATAGAATTTAACAATGTTTCATTTAGCTATGATGGTTCTAAGCAAATTTTAGATAATGTTAGCTTTTCAGCGAATAACAATCAGACAGTTGCAATTGTTGGTAAGTCTGGTTCTGGTAAATCTACTATTGCAAACTTAATACCTAGGTTTTACTCCAATTATCAAGGCAGTATTTTAATTGATGGTAAATCAATAACTGACTATAAGCTTCAGCATTTAAGATCTGCTATATCCATAGTAAATCAATCACCCTCTTTATTTAATGACACTATTGAGAATAATATTGCTTATGGCGCAGATTTAATAGATGAGGATAAGCTTAAAGAGGCATCTGCATTATCAGGCTGCGATGAATTCATTAATAACCTTCCTGAAGGCTTTAAGTCAGAAATTGGTGATGATGGAGTTCTGCTTTCAGGCGGACAAAGACAGAGAATTGCTATAGCTAGAGCATTCTATAAAGATTCTCCTATTATTATTTTAGACGAAGCTACTTCTGCATTAGATAACGAGTCTGAATTAGTTATACAAGAAGCCTTAAATAGATTAATCACTAATAGAACAACAATCGTAATAGCTCATAGACTTTCAACCATTGAAGATGCTGACAAGATACTTGTTTTGGATAATGGCCAGGTTGCTGAAGAGGGCTCTCATGATGAGCTCCTAGAAAAAGATGGATTATATAATTCTCTATATAAAAACAAATTTGAGGATTCAGGGAAAAAACTAAAATCCTCTGAACCATCAACTAAATACATGCAAACGTATGAGCAAGAAGAAATTACCACAAGCATGGTTGTTGATGCCTGGTATAACAAAAGCTTATGGTTATATCTACTTGCACCTTTCTCTGCAATCTACTCCTTCGTAGCATCAAGAAGAAGAAGAAAATTTATAAGTGGGAAGCGTAAATCCTGGAAGCCAGATACACCAATAATTATTGTTGGAAATATAACTATTGGCGGAACTGGAAAAACTCCATTGGTTAAATATATTGCCAGTGAGCTTGAGAAAATAGGTTATAAACCAGGAATTGTTAGCAGGGGATATGGGGGCAGTTATTCAGGAACACATGAGGTTACTTCCAAAAGTACTTATAAGGAAACAGGAGATGAGGCTCAGATTTTATCTAAACTCAATATGCCATTTTACTTAGATAGAGATCGTCCAAGAGCTGTAAAAAACTTAGTTGAAAATAATGATTGTGATGTAGTTATAGCTGATGATGGATTGCAGCATTATCAACTTGGAAGAGATATCGAAATAGTTGTTATAGATGGCTCTAGAAGACTAGGCAATGCATTGTGTTTTCCTGCTGGACCTCTAAGAGAGTCATCTAAGCGATTAGATTCGGTTGACTTTATAGTTAATAATGGCGGTCCAACAGATGAAGGTGAAAATCTGATGACTATTAGTCCGGCTAATTTTGTTCATCTTAATAGTAGTAAATCATATTCTTATAATTCTTGGCCAATGCATAATCAAATTCATGCAGTGGCTGGATTAGGAAATCCAGGCAGGTTTTTTGATACGCTTACTAGATTGGGTTTTGATGTAATTAGACATCCTTTTCCCGATCATCATAAATTTAATCATAAAGACTTATACTTTTTAGATAATCTTCCTATTATTATGACTGAAAAAGACGCCTCTAAATGCAAGCATTTTGGTAATACCAAGATATGGTATTTAACTATTGAAGCTGAATTACCAAAAGATTTCATAACTGAAATTGATGAAAAGCTAAAAAATATTAATTAGGTTTTATCGTGAATGATCCATATGTAGTTATTATTCCATCAAGATTAGCTTCCACACGTTTGCCTAGAAAACCTCTTGCTGATATTGCCGGCAAGTCCCTTATTCAAAGAGTTTATGAGAGAGCGATTAAATCTAATGCTAAAAAAGTCTATGTAGCAACTGATGAAAAAGAGATATTTAACCATGTTAAGAACTTTTCAGATGATGTGATTATGACTTCAGAAAATCATTTATCTGGAACTGATAGAATTCAAGAAGCCGCAAATGCTTTAAATATTCAGGCTGATGAAACGATTATAAATCTTCAGGGTGACGAACCATTTGTTCCTATTGATCTTATAAATAGGTTATCTGATATTTTTAATAACTCTTCTTGTGATGTAGGCACAGTTGTTACTAAGTTTACTGATACTGAGGAATTAGATAATCCAAATTCTGTTAAGGTTGCCTTATCTAATTCAAATAAAGCCTTATATTTTTCTAGATCTACAATTCCTAATAATTTTACTAAAACAGATCAAATTTTTTACAGGCATATAGGTATCTATGCATATAAAAAATCAACACTTGATAAATTAGTATCCTTACCACCATCGAGTTTAGAGTTAGCAGAAAAATTAGAACAACTTAGATTTATTGAAAATGGTTTTACAATGGAGGCATTGACTTACAATTCTTTAATACCCGCAGGCATAGATACGCATGAGGATCTTCAAACTGCAATAGATTTTATAAATAATGCTAATCGATAAAAATGCCATACTGATTAATTCTTTAGCGATTAAATCAATTGCTAAATATCTAATAACCATCGAATCAGAGCAATGTTTAGAGGAGCTGTCTCTGTTTTTAAATAATCATAATGATAAAACGCTAGTTTTAGGGGAGGGTTCCAATGTAGTCCTGCCAGAATATTTTGATGGGATTGTTATCCAAACTAATCTTGATGCTATTGAAAAGCTTTCAGATTCAGAAGTTAAAGTTGGATCATCTTTGAATTGGAACTCTTTCGTAAACTGGTCGTTAGATAATAATTTTTATGGCCTAGAGAATTTATCATTAATACCAGGAAGTGTAGGCGCTGCTCCTATTCAGAATATTGGAGCTTATGGAGTAGATTTAAGTCAATTTGTAGAATCGGTGCGTTTTTATGATTTTTTAAATAATGAAATTAAAGAATTTAATAATAATGAGTGTAAATTTTCTTATAGAACCTCTATTTTTCAAAATATGAATATTATAATTTTAAGCATTAATTTTAAATTTTTACCAACCACTTTAAATGTTGAATATGCATCAATACAAGATTACCTTTTGCTTAATGACATTGATAAATCTACTCTAACCTCTAAAAGTCTTGCTAAAATTATTCAATCAATAAGGCTAAGTAAATTACCTGACCCTAGCATCATTCCTAATGTAGGTAGTTTTTTTAAGAATCCTATCGTTAAAAGAGAGTCAATCAAGACAGATCATTTTGCATATGATGATTTAGTTGTCTGGGACCACAGTCAAGATAATGTAAAAGTTGGTGCAGCCAGATTAATTCAGTTAATTGATGATTTAATTCCCTCAGACTTAGAGGTTGGTCTATATGGAGATCATGCTTTAGTTATAATTAATAAAGGTAATGCATCTCAAGATGATGTTGTTAATTTCTCCAAAATCATACAAAAACAAGTTCTAAAAACCTTTAATATCACTTTGGATATTGAACCTACTATTATTTATTCCTAATGTTTTTATGGTCTGTTATTGCTCATCTTCTGGCTGTTGTCAGCCCAGGGCCAGATACCGCTTTAATTATTAGACAAGTTGCAAAGGGAGGTAGATCTAGCGCCTACTTCGCAGCCCTAGGTATTGGTTTTGGAGTTTTTATTCATTCCGTCCTTGCATCATCTGGTATTTCCTTATTGCTCTTATCTAACGCTAATTTAAAATTTATTATTAGTTTAATGGGTGGTCTTTACTTAATTTATATTGGGTTGATTTCCTTTTTACCCAAAAAAATAATTAATGAAGAGCTTTACGAATATGACACCTCATCTTTTTTTAAAGGGCTTCTTACAAATTTATTAAACATCAAGGCGCTAATATTTTTTGTCTCTTTATTTACAATTATCACAGATACTTTAAACGGAATATGGTTATTTATTTACCCGCTATATTTTGGGGTAACGACTATTGCTTGGTTTACTTTTCTTTCATTTATTCTTACAACACCAAAATTAAATTCCTTATTTATAAAATACGATACATATTTTGAAAAAATATCATCAGCTTTTCTGCTTTTCATTGGATTACTAATCTTATTTAATATTTTTTATGTCAATTGATTCAATAATAAAATCACTTAAAGATTATGATGATTCTAGCTTTCCTCCTGTTCATTTATGGAATCCAGACATATGCAGCAACGCTTCCTTTTCAATCGATATAAAAGGAGATTGGTATTACAACGGTTCAATAATAGGAAGAAAAAGGTTAAAAAAATTATTTTCAACAGTTCTAAAAAAAGAAGATGATTCTTACTACTTAGTTACTCCAGTTGAAAAAATTAAGATTGAGGTTGAGATTGCACCTTATATGATTACTGATTTTCACTATGATAAGAATACCAAGGAGATTGTTCTAGATACCAACTTTGATTACTCCTTTCCTTTAAATCAAGAACATCCGTTAACTATTAAAAGTGTAAATCACGATGATTTTCCGATTGTGATTGTTAGATCGGAACTTGAAGGTCTAGTTACAAGAAGTGTTTTTTATAAATTAATAGACATCGCTATCAGTCAAAATCATAGTAGCTCTAAAGAGAGATTGGTATTAGAAAGTTTTAACTCTTTTCATGACCTAGGCTCACTTGCATAAAAAATTAAATCTTCCATCTAAGATATGTCTTGCTTGCAAGAAATCTTTTTTATGGAGAAAAAAATGGGAGAGAAGCTGGAATGAGGTCCAGTACTGTAGTAAAAAATGTAAAAAAAACTTTTCTACTAATTCAGCTCTTAGAGGCTAACCATTCATTCATATAAAGCTCTAATGTGGATAGAGGTAAAGCACCTCTTTTTAAAACTTCATAATGGAATTCTTTAATATCAAACTCATCACCAAGCTGGTTTTCTGATTTTTTTCTTAATTCTAGAATCTTCATTTGACCAATTTTATAAGCAAGAGCCTGACCAGGCCAGTTAATATATCTATCAACCTCATTAATTATATCTTGTTTACTTTTTGCTGAATTTTCAAGAAAGAAGTTTATAGAATCATCTCTAGACCAGTTCTTATAATGCATACCAGTATCAACAACTAGTCTAATAGCTCTCCACATTTCATATGTCAGCTGACCAAATTGTGAATAAGGATCTTTATACAAACCAAGATCATAACCAAGAGCTTCACTATAAAGACCCCAACCCTCAACAAAGGCTGTCGTGCCTCCATATTTCCTAAAATTAGGCAAATCTAACTCCATGCTAATAGAAATTTGTAGATGGTGTCCAGGCATTGCTTCATGCACAGTTAAAACTTCTATTTCATATTTTGGGCGAACTTCTGGTCTGTAGAGATTTACATAATAATATCCTGCTCTAGTTCCATCAGCTGCTGGTCGTTGATAGTAAGCTGTTGTTGTATCCGGAGCACTTTCCATAGGTATTGGTCGAATCCCATATGGGATAGAAGGGAGATAGCTAAACAAGTTAACTAATTCAGGATCTATTCTTTTTGCTGTAGCAAGATATTCTGTAAGTAGGTCATCAGGATTATCAAAATAAAATTTAGGATCTGATCGAAGATGTTCTAGAAATTCTCTAAATGATCCATCCCAATTAACATCCTCAACAATCTGCTCCATTTTAGATTTAATGCGTTTAACCTCACTAAGTCCTATGTTATGTATTTCATCTGGATGAAGTTCAGTTGTAGTAAAGCTCTTAGCTAAGGCTTCATAATACTTATCACCATTTGGTATTTTATTGATACCAATAGAATCTCTAGAGTTAGGAAGATATTCATTTTTAAAAAAATTATAAAAATTTACATAGGCAGGTATAACAATATTTTCTATAACTATTAAAGCTTGGGTTTGAATTTGATCTATATCATCACTAGAAATAGACGAAGGCATTTCATCAAAAGCTTTATAAAAAGGGCTTAGAGAGGGAGTTACAAATGCCTGTTTCTCAATCTGATCAAGGACTCTTTCCATCAGAATGCGTGGCGGCATAATACCTTCATTAATTCCCATTTTAGCTATTTGTATATGACCATCAATATATTCATCAATTATTGATAGTCTTGTTAGCCAATCCTTGTAATGTTCTGCAGTTCTAAGAGGTAAAGTTTCGGCTGATTCGTGTTGAAGTTGAATACCACCTCTGTGACTAAATGGAGCTAAAAAAGATTTAAACTCATGCATTTCAATTGATTTCTTATACCGATCTTTAAATAGCTGAATATTCAAAACATTCTCAGCATTAAATTTATCTATAGATAGAGTATTTAGATCCGATAGTATTTTTTTATCATGCTCATGATTTGCATTAATTTTTTCTAATGAGTAGATCGGCCATTCATCATTTTTTTCTAAAATACCCATACTTGATGCATAAAGAGGGCTTTCATCTATACCTCGCTGCCATTCAGAATCCATTATAGACATAAAGATAGACTCATCTGTAACTTTAGAGCATGACGCTAAAATATATGAAACAAGTAAGAGATATATAAAATTTTTCAATTTACATATTTGGATAATTTGGCCCACCAGGACCTTCAGGTGATACCCATTTGATATTTTGAGATGGGTCCTTAATGTCACATGTTTTACAATGAACACAGTTTTGAGCATTAATAACAAATTTCTTTTCCCCATCTTTCTCTACAACTTCATATACTCCTGCTGGGCAATATCTTTGAGCAGGCTCGTCATACAAAGGAAGATTCTTTAATATAGGTATAGTTGGATCTTTGAGTTGAAGATGGCAGGGCTGATCCTCTTCGTGATTTGTATTTGATAGATAGACAGAGCTAAGTTTATCAAATGAATAAACACCATCAGGTTTTGGATAATCTATTTTTTTTGCTTTATCAGCATGAATAAGCGTATCGTGATCTGGGGTAGGGTTGCTAAGAGTAAATGGTAAATTCCCTCTAAATATAAACTGATCTATAGCATTAAATGCTGCACCAAATAGTGCACCAAATTTATGGAATAAAGGGCCAAAATTTCTACTCTTATGAAGCTCATCATAAATCCAAGATTTTTTAACAAGATCGTCATATCCAAAATTATCAGATGAATTTACTAACTTATCATGAATATATTCGCCAGCAAGTATTCCTGATTTCATTGCTGTATGAGAACCTTTAATTTTAGAAAAAATAAGCGTCCCTGCATTATCTCCAACAAGCAGCCCGCCTGAAAATTCCATTTTAGGTAATGACTGTAAGCCACCTTTAATTAGAGCTCTAGCTCCATAACTAATTCTTTGACCACCTTTTAAATAAGCTGAAATTGAAGGATGAGTTTTCCAGGTTTGAAATTCATCAAATGGACTTAGATATGGATTCTTATAATCGAGTGGGACTACATAACCCAAATAAACTTCTTCGTTCTCACCATGATATAAGTAGGACCCTGAAGGTGTATCAAGATTAGTTGGCCAGCCATTGGTATGAATAACAAGACCAGGCTCATGCTGCTCCTTTGGAATTTTCCAAACCTCTTTAAAGCCTATACCGTAATGCTGTGGATCCTTATCAGCATCTAGATTGAATTTAGAAATTAACTCTTTACCTAGATGGCCTCTACAACCTTCAGCAAAGATTGTATGCTTTGCTCGAATTTCAATTCCAGGTTCAAACCCAGCTTTTTCAGAACCGTTCATTGCAATACCCATATCACCAGTTTGAATACCTACAACTTTATTCTCTTCATAAATAATACTGCTAGCAGGGAAGCCTGGAAAAATTTCAACACCTAAATTTTCAGCATGATCACCCAACCATCTACATAAATTTCCTAAACTTAAAACATAATTTCCATGATTATTCATAGGAGGCATTACAAAAGTAGGAACAGGTATAGCTATACTTTTTAATAAAAATTTAAGTTTATCTTTTGTAACTGGAGTATTTAAGGGCGCTCCTAAATCTTTCCAATTTGGAATAAGTTCATTTAAAGCTGTTGGTTGGAAGACATTGCCTGAAAGAATATGAGCACCTATCTCTGAACCTTTTTCTAAAAGACAGATACTAAAATCAGTATTATTTTCTTTATTTAGTTGAGCAAATCGGATAGCTGTTGCAAGGCCAGCGGGACCTCCACCAACTACAACAACATCATATTCCATTATTTCTCTTTCCATATCTAATTTCCCTTATATATGTACTTAATTTATAT
>CESU01034325.1_pt1 | contig 12116 bp, 12 predicted proteins | sample 531141 | NCBI WGS metagenome assembly CESU01 (sample SAMEA2621401, study PRJEB7988) | marine metagenome | isolation source: saline water (ENVO:00002010), including
CCTCATAGTAGTGGTATTGCTTCTTCAGCAAGCGGTATGAGTGCTATTGCCATGTGTTTAATGAGTTTAGAGAAATCGCTAAGTTCTGTTGAGTTAACAGATGAATTTATAAACAAAAAAGGATCTTTCTTGGCGCGTCTAGGATCTGGAAGTGCCAGTAGAAGTATAGAAGGCCCATTGGTTGTATGGGGTAATCATCCAGCAATTGAGGGAAGTTCAGATCTATTTGGAGTTCTATTTCCTTATAAAGTTCATGAAGTTTTTAACAACTATCAAGACGCTATTTTATTGGTAGATAAAGGAGAGAAGCAAGTAAGTAGTACAGTAGGGCATGATTTAATGCACAATCATCCGTTTGCTACTCAAAGATTTCAGCAAGCTAACGAGAATTTAGCAACCATTTCTGATATTTTACAACAAGGAGATATAGATTTATTTATTAATTTAGTAGAAAGTGAGGCCCTGAGTTTACACGCTATGATGCTAACTAGTTCTCCATATTTTATTTTAATGAAACCAAACACTCTAGAAATTATTAATGCCATTTGGCGTTTTAGAAAAGATACTGGGAGTAAGCTTTGTTTTACGCTAGATGCTGGTGCTAATGTTCATGTATTATATCCAGCGAATGAATCTGAGAATGTGCTTCAATTTATTGATAATAAGCTTTCTATGTTCTGCCAAAAAAATCATTATATTTGTGATGTTATCGGTTTAGGAGCCGTTAAATTATAGTCTATACATGAAGACCTTACTTTCTAAATTTTCTTCTTTTAGCATATTAGCGTTCGTTTTATTTCTTTTCTTTTCGTTCACACAAAGTGTTGTTTGGTTAGATGAGAATCACAATCAAGTAACCCAAGAAAACGGAGTTTTTTATAGACCAATTCCTGAAAAGAAACGAAGTACCTATCTCATTGTAGATTATTATAAAAACGGTGCTAAATACAGAGAAGGGAAGGCTGCTTCTTTGGCTGTTAAAAAAGAGGGTTTTAAAGGCTATGTAACTTATTTTTATTCCGATGGTGCTGACTATAAAAAGGAAAAATATAAAAACGGGGTTTTAGATGGTTCTTACAAAGAATATTATCCAACAGGAGAGCTAAAAGTTGATGGAGTGTATAGCAGAGGGGTTAAGGAAAGAGCTTGGAAAATATATTACAAAACTGGAAAAATTAAGACAAAAGGAAAATATAGAAACGGAGAAAAAGTAGGCGAATGGACTACCTTTTACCGAGATGTATACTATCCTGATGACGAGTAATTTTATTGTATATTTGTATTAAAATTATACCCTATGAAAGGTCCATTGTTTTACGCTAAAATTCTACTTTTTGGAGAATATGGCATTATTAAAGACTCTAAAGGTCTCGCCATTCCATACAATTCTTTCAAGGGAGCGCTAAAATCTGCCTCTAATCTTTCAGGAAAAGCAAAAAAATCAAACGAAAACTTAGTTAAATTATATGACTACTTAAAAAACACACCAACAGATTTAGTTTCTTTTGATTTCAGTACTTTTAAAAAAGATATTGATACGGGTATGTATTTTGATTCATCTATACCTCAAGGATATGGTGTTGGTAGTTCAGGAGCATTGGTAGCCTCAATTTATGACCAGTATGCCAAAGATAAAATTACTGTTCTAGAAAATTTAACATTAGATAAGTTATTGAAATTAAAAGATATTTTTTCTCTAATTGAATCATTTTTTCATGGAAAAAGTTCTGGATTAGATCCTTTAAACAGTTACTTAAGTTTGCCCATATTAATCAATTCTAAAACAAATATTGAGCCTGCTGGTATTCCATCTCAAAAAGAAGGAAAAGGAGCTGTTTTTTTATTAGATTCAGAACAAGTTGGAGAAACTGAGCCCATGGTAAACATCTTTATGAATAAGATGAAGAATGAAGGTTTTAGAAAAATGCTTAACGAAGAATTTTCCACTTATACAGATGCATGCATAGATAATTTTTTGCATGGAAATATAAGCTCTTTGTTCGGGAATGTTAAAAAATTATCTAAACTAGTACTTGCAAATTTTAAACCTATGATTCCTAGTGCCTTTCATAAAATTTGGGAGCAAGGTATTCAAACCAATGATTACTACCTCAAATTATGTGGTTCCGGAGGTGGAGGTTATATATTAGGTTTCGCACAAGATTACGACAAAGCTAAAATCTCCCTTCAGGATTATAAATTACAATTGGTATACAGATTTTAAATTCTTCACTAATGGAGAGTGCTAAAAAAGTTTCTTTATTTTATAAAATTTTCAGTTTACTTTCTGTTGTTAGAGGCTATAATATTTTAGTACTTGTTATTGCTCAATACCTAGCATCTATTTATATTTTCTCTCCAAAAAAATCACTCACAACTGTGATGTTTGATTTGCACCTTTTCTTTGTGGTGTTTGCTACTGTTTGTGTTGTTGCAGGAGGCTATATAATTAATAATTTTTATGATGTAAAGGCAGATAAGATAAATAGACCTCACAAAGCAGGCTTAGATAGTTTTGTGAAACAGGAAACAACATTGTCTATTTATTTTTTATTAAACTTTATTGGAGTTATTGCAGGATTTTTAGTTTCATGGAAAGCTGCTTTATTTTTTTCATTGTATATATTTAGCATCTGGTTTTATTCTCATAAATTAAAACGATATCCTTTAACAGGATTAATATCTGCTACAATGCTAACAATTTTGCCGTTTTTTGTCATTTTTGTTTATTTCAAAAATTTTTCTAAAATCATCTTTTTTCATGCTGTCTTCTTATTTTTAGTTATTATGGTGCGCGAACTCATTAAAGATTTAGAAAACATGAAAGGTGCTGTGGCTAGTAATTATAAGACCTTTCCAGTGGCATATGGTGAAATAAACACCAAATTAATATCTATTGTATTGTTGTTTTTTGCATTGTCTACAGTTGTGGTTCTGCTAAATCACCCAGCAATCTCATACATGAAATATTATTTTTATCTAGTAGTAGTTTCTATAGTTATTATTGGTACTGTTTTAATGAAGTCATCTAAAAAACAAGAATATACAATACTACACACCACCTTAAAAGTCTTGTTATTAATTGGTGTGTTTAGCTTGGTATTTATAGATACTAGCCTACTATTAGATAAAGTAATAGAAACGCTCAAATAATAAAATCAATTAAAAGAATAATTTCTAGTGCTAAGCACTACTAAACCTTTAACAAGCTAAGGTGTTTTGCTATCATTTGGTGTGGTGAATTTGATGTGAAAAAATTTATGATTACATTTGCCGAAATTTTAAAAAATGAATTCAAATAACAAATCGTCGGGAGGACGACAAGCAAGTAAAGGCAACACTCCTCAAAGAAAAAATAGTTTCCGTAAAGACTTTAAAAAACCATTAACAACTCCTAAAAAAGTTGATGTAGGTGGGATTAGATTAAACAAGTTTATTTCTAACTCAGGAATTTGCTCTAGAAGAGAGGCAGATACCTACATAGAGCACGGTAGTGTAACTGTAAACGGCAACTTGGTCACAGAAATGGGATACAAGGTTCAGGCTAATGATGATGTTCGTTTTGATGGAAGCTCTATTACTCCTGAAAAAAAGAAATATGTGTTATTAAATAAGCCGAAAAATTATATAACGACCATGGATGATGAACGTGGGAGAAAAACAGTAATGGATTTGATATCAAATGCTGCAAATGAAAGAATTTATCCAGTTGGAAGATTGGATAGAATGACTACAGGTCTGCTTTTATTTACAAATGATGGAGAATTAGCTAAGAAATTAACACACCCTAAGCATGATGTAAAAAAATTATACCATGCTTCCCTAGATAAAAAACTTGATTTAAAAGATTTACAAAAGTTACGAGGTGAGGTGGTTATTGAGGGTAAAAAAGTATTTATTGATGCAATTTCTTATGTAGAAGGCCAGACTAAAACAGAAATTGGTATCGAAATTCACTCAGGTAGAAATAGGATTGTTCGTAAAATATTTGAACATGTAGGTTATAAGGTTGTTAAATTAGATAGAGTTCTTTTTGCAGGTTTAACAAAAAAGAATCTACCTAGAGGTAGGTGGCGAGAGTTAACAAACCAAGAATTAGCAAATTTACAAATGATATAAATAACAAAAAATCCGAACATAAATGTTCGGATTTTTTTGTGGTACCTCCAGGAAGAATTTACTTTATTTCATTTAATCTTAAAAATACCTAAATCATTGAAAATTAATGTTATGACATCATTTTTATTATAATGATGTAAAATGAAATAAAGAGAAGTTACGCATCCACACATGAAACAAATTAATAGAAATCGGCATAGAATTACAGTCGATTTCCATCGGTTTATAAGAGATCTCAAAATACAAATTAAAAAAGTTATGGCAAGAAATAGAGTTGCATAACTTTAATGTATCGTTAGCATAAGTATTTAGATTATATTAGAAATTAAAATTATTATGTGTGGTAAATTTCTATATATGTGCAATTCATTAACTTTATATGGTCTTTATTTTGATATAAAAATAAATCAAAAACAGTACATTAGAATACGTTTTTGGTATCGAATAACAAATCTTATTAATTAGCGGTTTTAATTAGATTTAAAATTAATAAGTAATGAGTTTTTCGTAGCTTTTTCAGTTTTGATTAAGAATCTTTTTTATTATTATTGTAGAGTTATAATAAAAAAAATGGACCGTGTTTTTGTTGCCATTTATTCTATCATTTTCAGTACTAATAATACAAACAATATATAAATGAATTTAGCTATTTTTATTGTAGGATTTCTGATTTTTATCATTTACGTGTATTTCTTGTTGACTTCTATTAAAAAAGAAGATACTAGACATAGAAATGACTATCAGGAATCCTATGACGATATTGATATGGACGGAATTGGAAATCAAGGGAGGTTTCCCAACAAATAAATACAATCTTATAGAGATAGCTCTAAATTATTTCTCTAAATACAGATCTATTTATAGAAATTATTTTAAATCTTTTATCAAAACTAGATTTTGAAATAATTAAACAATCGTCTTTCTTACCTGTTAGAACATTTAATTTGAAATTTATTTGATTTATAAATTGATTCTTTTTACGTTCATTTTGAATTTTACTTAATTGTTTTTTTTGTTATATGGATTATTACTAAAATTAATTTAATTATTTAGAATGATTCCATATAGAATAGTATCTTTGTTAAAAGTTAAAATTATTTAGTTATGAAAGCTTACATATCAAGTCTTATAAATGCTATTAGTCTTTTAGTAATGTCATCGTGGGGTTATTTGTCTTCTGACACTCCATCTGCTACCGCTTTAATTCCTGCGGGCATAGGTGTAATTCTCATTCTTTGTAATTACGGAGTTAAAAAAGAAAATAAAATAATTGCACATGTTGCGGTCTTACTTACACTTATTATTTTATTTGGTTTAATAAAACCACTTATAGGAGCATTTGAAAGGGTAGATATCAATGCAATACTAAGAGTTGTTATTATGATTATTACAACAATTTTTGCCCTTGTAGTTTTTGTAAAAAGTTTTATTAAAGCTAGAAAAAAAAGAGAAATAAGTTGATTTTTTAAACAATTCTCCTAAATTATGAAGAAAGCTGCACTTATATATGGCTCGGACACTGGTTTTACTGAAGAGGTTACTTATGATATCGTAGAATCTATTGATTTCTTAGAGCTTGAAGTTAAAGAAGTATCTGTCGTAGACTTATCTTTTTTCTCGAAATTTGATATTTTCATATTTGGCCTGTCCACCTGGTATGATGGAGATTTACAAAGTGATTGGGAACTTTTTTTCGAAGATTTTAAAAAAATTAATTTTACAGGCAAAACAGTCGCAATTTACGGGTTGGGAGATCAGCACGGTTATCATGAATATTTTATTGATGGTGTTGGTATAATAGCAAAGGTTGTTTTACAAAAAGGTGGAAAAATTATAGGGTATTGGCCAACCGAGGGTTATGATTTTACAGAATCAAAAGCATTAGTTAATAAAGAATTATTTTATGGCCTAGCCTTAGATCAAGATAATGAAACAGAGCACACTAAAGCTCGTTTACAAAAGTGGATAGCACAATTAAAAAATGAATTTTAAATTAATATACAATATGAAAAAAAGTATTTTTATAGGCATACTAGCTCTTAGTATTTTAACAGCATGTAACAAAGAGAAAACTACAAAAAATATTAAAATTAAAGAGGTTTCTAAAGAAGTAAATGTATATACTCACAGGCATTATCCATCTGATCAAGTACTATTTGCACAGTTTGAAAAAGAAACAGGTATTACAGTTAATGTAGTGAATGCTAGTGCAGACGAACTCATGCAAAAAATGACATTAGAAGGCAATCAGTCTCCAGCAGATGTCTTAATCACTGTTGATGCAGGAAGATTAGTTAGGGCTGTAGATAAAGGTTTATTACAGAGCGTTACTTCAAAAACACTAGACTCTATAATACCACTTCACCTAAGAGATAAAGATGGTCAGTGGTTTGGTCTTACTAAACGTGCTCGTGTTATTGCTTATGCAAAAGAGCGTATCAAACCGGAAGATTTATCTACATATGAAAACCTAGCTAATAATCGTTGGAAAGGTAAAATACTAGTTCGTTCTTCAGGAAACATCTACAACCAATCGTTAATGGCCTCTTTAATTGCTAATAATGGTGAAGAAGTAGCAACTGGTTGGGCAAAAAAAATGGTAGAAAATATGGCTCGTTCTCCAAAAGGAAATGATAGAGATCAGGTAAAAGCTGTGGTAGCCGGTGAGGGTGATGTAGCTATTGTTAATACTTATTATATAGGTAAATTACTAAATTCTAAAGATCCTGAAGAGGTAAAATCAGGTAAGGGAGTTGGAATCTTTTTCCCAAATCAAGAAGGACGAGGTACTCATATAAATATAAGTGGAGCAGGTGTTGCTAAATTTTCACCTAATAAAGATAATGCAGTTAAATTTATTGAATTTTTAGCAAGCGATAAAGCACAAGAAGTTTTTGCTAAAGCAAACTATGAATATCCAGTAAATGAAAATGTTGAGATTTCACCATTATTGAAATCTTGGGGAGTTTTTAAAGAGGATACTTTATTATTATCTGCTCTTGGGAAAAACAATAAAAAAGCTGTATTAGTTTTTGATAGTGTAGGTTGGAAATAATAATATTTCTTATTTGTAGTCCAAAAAATAAAAAAAAACTTGTTTAAGTACTGTCATTTCAAAATAGAAATGGTATTATACCGAATAACTTTAAAATTATTACATTTCGAGACTAAAAAATAACATATGGCGCGACACAAATAAATGGTCTATATATACCTTACTTATTATTTGTTTTGTAGCAGTACCTGTCATTACTATAGCGTTTAAACTATATCTTGGACCAGGTGAGAGTTGGAGCCACATAGTGAAAAATGTTTTGTTAGATTACAGTTTAAATACTCTTATATTGAGTTTGGGTTGTATACTTCTTACTGGATTTTTTGGTGTTTCAGCAGCTTGGATAGTTAGCAGGTATAATATTCCTATGAGTAAACCTTTAGAATGGATGTTAATACTTCCATTAGCTATTCCTTCCTATATCACAGCTTATGCTTATGCAGGGGTATTTGATTATGGTGGTGCTTTTTCACAATTCTTATCAATTTTTGGTTCAATCTCTTATAAAGTTGATATAATGAATATCTACGGACTTATTTTAGTGCTAAGTGTATCATTGTTCCCGTATGTATATATTAGCGCGCGAGCTATCTTCTTATATCAATCAAGTAGACTTATAGAAGCATCTAAGATATTAGGGGCGTCAGAAATAAAAACCTTTTTATTTATAGTTCTCCCTATGGCAAGACCAGCCATCATTGGTGGGTTAATACTAGTTGTAATGGAGGTCTTTAATGACTACGGGGCGGCTAAGTATTTTGGAGTTGCTACCTTTACTACAGGTATCTTTAGATCTTGGTTTTCGTTGTCTGAACCATCAACAGCTGTATACCTCTCTTCATTGCTACTTTTGTTAGTTTTTATTCTTATTTATATAGAAAGATGGCAACGTGGAAAAAAAGATTATAGCCTAAAAATAAAAAACGGACTGCGATTACCTAAACTTAACGTTTCTAAAAGGTACAGGTTTTTACTTTTGATCATCGCCAGTATTCCTGTTATATTTGGATTTATAATTCCATTTTTTCAGCTGCTTTATTGGGCATTATTAACCTACTCAGAAGTTTTTAGTTCGTCCTTTTTAGTTATTGCTTTGCAGAGCATAGGTATTGCAATATTAACAGGGGTAGTTACCCTGTTTTTTGCACTTTTAATACTCTATTTTCCACAATGGAATCGATTAAAGATACTTAAGAAAAGTTCTCGTATTGCTATTTTAGGTTATGCTATTCCAGGTGCAATAATTGCAATTGGTGTAATGATACCAACCCTAGCCTTAGACAAATGGATTATTAAAATAGCAGATAAATTATTTGATATCAATCTAGGATTACTACTCAACGGAACAATAATTGTTTTGATTTATGCTTATATCATTAGGTTCATGGCTGTTGCTTTTAATCCGTTAGAAGCTAGTCAGGGTAAATTAAGTAAACAACTTTCAGAATCCTCACAATTATTAGGTAGAGGAAAAGTTAGTACTTTTTTTAAGATTGACTTCCCTTTGCTTAAAACTGGTATGTTGAGTGCTTTTATTCTTGTTTTTGTAGATACGATGAAGGAATTACCATTAACACTTATATTAAAACCTTATAATGTGAATACATTGGCTGTTAAAGCCTATGAATTTGCCAGTGATGAATTAATATTAGAGTCCTCTATTCCTTCACTATGTATTATTTTATCTGGGATGTTGCCTATTATATTATTAAATAGGTTGATTTTAAAATAAAATTATGTGAATCAATGTTAGAGATTTTTATAAATATTGTTTTTAAAAAAAGAATCAATAATTTTGCTAATTATTTAAAACAATAAATAATAAAATTTTGGCAATATTATTAGATATCTTAGGATTAGAAAAATCGTACACCAAGGGAAATCCAGTACTGAGTATAGATGAGCTTTCCTTGACTGAGGGAACTACTCTTGCTGTAGTAGGTGAAAGTGGTAGTGGTAAAACAACACTCATGCGATTGATAGCTGGCCTAGAATCTCCCGAAACAGGAACGATAAGCTTAAATAACATTATTTTTACTAGTGATACTACAATGGTTTCTCCAGAAAAACGGGAGATAGGAATGGTCTTTCAAGATTATGCTCTCTTCCCTCACCTTACTGTATATGAAAATATAGGTTATGGTATATCAAAAAAAGAAGGTTTAGAAGAAAGAGTGTACGATTTACTTAAGCTAGTAGAACTAGAAGGATACGAAAATCGTTATCCATACGAATTATCAGGAGGTCAGCAGCAACGAGTTGCATTAGCAAGGGCATTAGCACCTAGACCCAAACTATTAATACTAGATGAACCTTTTAGTAATTTGGATACTTCTTTAAAATTACAATTACGAAACGAAGTTTTCTCAATTTTAAAAAAGACAAATGTTACAACCCTTTTTGTAACACATGATATAGATGATGCAATTTCCATGGCAGATGAGATTGTAGTTCTAAAGAATGGGAGAGTTATTCAAAAAGGAACTATAGAAATACTTTATAAAACTCCAGTAAATTTGTATATAGCATCTCTATTTAGCCCCGTTGAAAAATTTAATAAAAGCCAACTAACTCTCTTTGGGTTTACACCAAAATATGAAAATTCATATATGATAAGACAAGCTGATTTTATTGTAAATAAAGAATCTAAATTTATGACGAATGGTATTATTAAAAAAAGTAATTATCAAGGCACTCATTATTTAAATACTCTAGAGATATCTCATAATTATACACTTCATTTTGCTTCTCAAAAAAAGTTAGATGGAACTATCAAAATTGGTTTTGAAAGAGATTCTTTAATAATTTTTGAAGAGGAGGTTTACTGAGTTGTTGTTGGAAAATGACGGATGATACCACTACCCTCCGATACTACGAATCCAATTTTACCTTTATTAAGATGATTCAGAACAACCATATGTAACATAATCAGTTCCCTTATAGTTGATGATTTGAAAATTCTTTCTTTACTTCAAATAAGTTTTCAGACAAACTAATTAATCAAATAACTGAAAATTAATTACCCTAAATACACAAAAAGAATCACTAAATGGTACACAAAGTGGTTCTTAAAAATAAAAAACCCTATAACTCTATGAGTTAAAGGGTTTTTAAGTGGTACCTCCAGGAATCGAACCAGGGACACAAGGATTTTCAGTCCTTTGCTCTACCAACTGAGCTAAGGTACCATTGCTCTTAGCGGACGCAAATATAAAGCGAGTTTTTTACATCTACCAAATAAAATTACAAAAATCTATTGTATTTTTGATATTCACTTTTAAATGAAGAATGAATCTAGTTATTGACATAGGGAACACAAAAGTTAAAGCAGCTGTATTTGAGTTAGATACCATTAAAGGTGCTTATGTTTTTGATGAAATACATTTCTTTAATCAACTTGAAGATATTTTAGAAAAACATGAAATAACACATTGTATCTTATCTTCAGTAAAGGAAACCAGAGAAGATTACCTTCAAGAACTTCAAAAAATCCCCTTTTTTATACTACTAGATGCTACTACAAAAGTACCTTTAAAGAATCTTTACAGTACTCCTACTACTTTAGGTATCGATAGGATAGCTCTTGCAGCTGCAGCAGTTTCTTTATATCCTCAAAAGAATTCATTAATTATCGATGCAGGAACCTGTATTACTTATGATTTTATAAATTTAAAAAGTGAATATCTTGGAGGAGCAATATCTCCAGGGATAGATGTTAGATACCAATCATTACACCATTATACCTCAAAACTTCCAAAATTAATTAAAAGCGAGGTACATAATCTAGTAGGGACATCAACTTCAGAAGCAATTCATTCTGGTGTAATTAATGGCGTAATTCATGAAATTGAAGGTGTAATAAGACAATATGAGCTTGATTTTCATGATTTAACAGTTGTTTTAACAGGAGGAGACACAAAATTCTTGTTCAAACAATTAAAAAATAGCATCTTTGCGAATCAAAATTTTCTCTTACACGGATTAAATAAAATATTGACATTTAACAATCAATAATGATTAAAAAAATCATATTATTTTTAGCTGTTGTCATATCAGCTCAAGCTTTTTCTCAAAGATCTACTTCTTCTCCGTACTCTTATTTCGGAGTTGGTGAAGAGTTTGGAACAAGAACTGTAGAACAAATAAGTATGGGTAGTATTGGTGCCGCATACAGTAGTAATAGATATTTAAACTTTGTAAACCCAGCTTCATTATCTGAATTAAGATATGCAACCTATGTGTTCGGTATTCTAAATAATGATTTAACTATAAAAGACGCTAGCACAAAACAATCTACTAATTCAACTAATTTAAGTTATTTTAGTTTGGCGTTTCCAGTGAGTAAAAAAATGGCAGTTGTATTTGGAATGCAACCAACATCATCTGTTGGATATTCTCTTATTAACTCCCTAAACAATGATGATGGTGATTTGATTGAAATTACACAGTTTTCTGGTGCTGGTGATGTTAACAGAATTTATGGAGGTTTTGGGATGAAAATTTTTAAAGGTTTTTCTGTTGGTTTAGAAGCAGACTTTTTATTTGGAAATATTCAAAATTATGTGCTTAATGCAAGAGAAGATGTTGATCTCGCAACTAAAAATGTAGAAGATTCTAACGTAAGTGGTGGTTCTATAAAACTAGGAGCTCAATACAAAACAACTATTACCAAAGATTTAAATTTACATGTTGGAGCTTCTTTTAAATTAGGAAACTCCTTAAAATCAGAAGGTGAAGAAAGTTTCTATTCTCTTTCTATAGGTGGTCCAGGGTTTGAAATTCCAAGAGACACAATTTTTTCTGGACCTTTAAACGCTAATCTAGAAAGGCCACTTGAAACAGTACTAGGAATAGGTTTAGGAAAAACAAACAAATGGTATGCATCAGTAAATTACAAATATCAAGATGCACTTGTTGCAACTGGTTACTTAGACAATACGGC
>CESU01039079.1_pt1 | contig 12115 bp, 8 predicted proteins | sample 531141 | NCBI WGS metagenome assembly CESU01 (sample SAMEA2621401, study PRJEB7988) | marine metagenome | isolation source: saline water (ENVO:00002010), including
TGGGACGGACAATTAAACGGTAAAACGGCGCCAGAGGGGGCATACGGGTATTTCATCACCGTTCAAGATGGATCCGGAAGGATATTCGCAGAACAAGGCATAATGACCCTCTTGGTGAATGAGTGAATTCCAAGTGCTGCAGTAATCTAGCTTTGATTACCTTTGCGCGAATCGTAATTCGCACGTTCCAGAAGGAACACCAGCGAATTGCGGCCTTACGATTCAATCGCTCGCCATGGCCAATGCACAAAAACCAAAAATCGTCGGAGAAGGCTTGACCTATGACGATGTCCTTTTGATTCCAGCTTATTCCGAAGTTCTGCCGCGTGACGTGCAGCTGCAAAGCCCCTTCTCGCGAAATATTATGCTTCAAACTCCTGTGGTCTCCGCCGCAATGGATACGGTTACTGGAAGCGCAATGGCCATCGCCATGGCTCGCCAAGGCGGAATCGGAGTCATTCATAAAAATATGACTATCCAAGATCAGGCAGCTGAAGTGCGACGTGTAAAACGCTCAGAAAGTGGGATGATTCAAGACCCCATTACACTGTCAAGGAATTCCACTGCTGGCGATGCCTTGTTCATTATGAAAGAGCATCGCATCGGAGGCATCCCTGTTGTCGACGACTCCAATAAATTGGTTGGTATCGTAACGAACCGAGACCTTCGTTTTCAAAAGGCGGGAAACCGCCCCATTTCAGAGTTAATGACGAGTGAAAATCTCATTGTAACGCAAGATGGAAGAGATTTTGCACGAGCAGAAGATCTGTTGCGGGAGCATCGGATTGAAAAACTCCCTGTGGTGGATGCCAATGGCAAACTAATCGGATTGATCACCTACCGTGACATCATCAAACTAACTGAATTTCCTCTCTCGTGCAAGGACCAGTTCGGTCGATTGCGCGTTGCAGCTGCCGTGGGCGTCACCCAGGACACCATGGAGAGAACGGAAGCACTGGTCAAGGCCGGTGTGGACGCTGTTATTATCGACACCGCGCACGGTCACAGCAAAGGAGTTCTCGAGACATTGACCAAAGTAAAAGCGGCCTTCCCAACCATTGATGTCGTTTGTGGCAATATTGCCACAGCCGACGCAGCCAAGGCACTCGTCAAAGCCGGAGCAGATGCCGTGAAAGTCGGCATTGGACCCGGATCAATATGCACCACACGCATTATTGCCGGTGTAGGATTCCCACAGCTAGGGGCGGTAATGGAAGTCGCAGAGGCTTTGCGCGGAACAGGCGTTCCTCTGATTGCCGACGGCGGCATCCGGTTCACGGGTGACATCGTCAAAGGCCTGGCCGGAGGTGGACATACAGTGATGGTCGGATCTATGCTGGCTGGCACTGAAGAAAGCCCCGGAGAAACTATCATTTATGAAGGCCGTCGCTTCAAAAGTTACCGCGGAATGGGTTCATTGGAGGCTATGCAAAAAGGCTCAAAGGATCGTTATTTCCAAGATGCCGAAGATGACTTGAAAAAATTGGTTCCCGAAGGCATCTCAGGTCGTGTGCCGTACAAAGGAAATGTCCTCGAAGTGATGCATCAAATCATCGGGGGTTTGCGCGCTGGAATGGGGTATTGCGGCACCCCAGATATAGAGCAATTGCAGAAGGCACAATTTATTCGAATAACCTCTGCCGGCATCACTGAAAGCCATCCCCACGATGTGAGCATCACTCGTGAAGCACCGAATTACAGCATCCGTTAAACGGACTGCTTCTCCCACCGAAAGAAAGACCAGACCTTGATTGATCGAAACCACATGCAGTTCTCCAAAGCAATGAATTCCCAAACCAACATTCTCTTCCGTTTTGCCGGAATCGTTGCCCTCATTTGGGCCATGCCATTTGCCGCTCAGTCGCAAAACACGCAAACCATTCTCACTGTAGGCAATGAAACGGTAACTGCTGCTGACTTCCAGCATGTCTTCCTGAAAAACAACCGCGACAGCGTCATTACCCGCGCTTCGTTAGATGAATACATGGAGTTGTTTATCAATTTCAAGCTAAAAGTGCAGGCTGCAGAGGCTCTAGGCATGGATACCGTAGAGACTTTTCAGCGGGAATTGGCGGGCTACCGCACCCAATTAGCACGGCCCTATTTGACAAACAACGAACTCTTGCAAGATCTTGTTCGGCAAGCCTGGGAGCGCCAGCAAGAAGAAGTCCGAGCACGCCACATTCTTGTATCCTGCAATGCAGACGCCTCCGCGGCAGACACGCTAAAAGCTTATAAACGCGCACAAACCATGCGTCAACGGATCGCAGGCGGAGATGATTTCGAAACCGTAGCACAGTCCAAAGGGGGGTCTGACGACCCTAGCGTGCGTGACAACGGAGGGGACCTTGGATGGTTCAGTGCTTTTCAAATGATCTATTCGTTTGAAGAAGCAGCTTTCAATACACCTGTAGATGAATTGAGTGAAATCGTTCGTACCCGTTACGGCTACCACGTGCTTGAAGTGACCGGCCGGCGGGATGCACGCGGCGAAATCCGAACTTCACATATTATGATTCGTTCGAAAGAAGGCGCTTCAAAAGAAGAATTAACTCAATCTGAAAGCCGCATTGAGCAGATTTACGAAATGATCCAAAATGGAATGGCATGGAACGAATTGGCCATGAAAATGTCGGAAGACGCCACCACATCCGGGAAAGGCGGCGAACTTCCATGGTTTGGAACCGGGAAAATGGTTGAGGAATTTGAAAATGCTGCGTTTGCGTTGCAAACCGATGGCGCCATCTCGAAACCTTTCCAGACCTCGTACGGCTGGCACATCGTGAAGCGTCTTGAATACAGAGCTCCACTTGATTTTGAGGCATCGAAACGGGATTTGCAAAAGCGTGTAAGCCGCGACAGTCGTTCTGAATTGACACGCACATCGTTCTTGGAGAACCTGAAAATGGAATACGGATTCACAGCAAGTACTTCCGCTCTAAATACGATCAAGCGCTACGCAACTCGTCAAGACAGCGTATTCTACCCCAACCATCCGCTTGTGATTTCACGAAACAGCGACCAAGAAAAAACGTTGGTCACACTCGCCGGCCAAACCGCCACCCTACAAGACTTTGCAAATCACCTAAACGGTGCAAAAATCCGCAACCTGGACAAATCTAGAAGCGAAGTCATCGATGAGCAATTCCGAGCATGGAATGAGAAGTTGATGCTGGACTATGAGGATACACAACTCGAATCAAAGCACAACGACTTTCGCTTGCTCATGGAAGAATACCACGACGGAATTTTGCTCTTTGAATTGACCGATGAAAAAGTCTGGAGCCGCGCCGTTAAGGACACAACTGGATTGGAGGCTTTCTACAATTCACATCGCAATGATTTCATGTGGGGCGAACGCACGGAAGCGACAATCTTCACTTGTGCAAATGACAAAGTCGTCAAAGCAACTAAAAAAGCCATCAAAAAAGGCTCGGACCTTTTGTCGTTCCAACGCGATGCCAATACTGATAACAGCAATGCTTTGCGCATGGAATCAGGCCTCTATAGCAGCGGCGACAATACTTGGGCTGATCAAGTTCTAGCAAATTACACCGGAGGGTCATTGACCATGGCCGCGAAAGGCTTCACTTATGAATCTTTTGCAGGCGTTGGTAATGAAACCATTCTTGTGCACGTAAAAGCGTTGAGGGATCCTGAACCGAAAACGCTCACAGAGGCACGCGGTCAATTCATTGCCTCTTACCAAGATTTCTTGGAAGATGCTTGGATTCAAGGATTGCGCAGCGACACCTTGGTAGAAGTCAATCGTGCGCTTCTCCAGACATTGGCAGACTAATCATGTTCAGTGCGGCGCGGCATTTGTGGAAGGCATGGGGATGGTTTGCCACAATCAGTCTAATTGCCGGTTGTGGAGGGCTGAACGAACAGCCTTCGTTGAATGAACCTATCGCTGCAAGGGCCTATGAGCGACAATTGCTATTGAGCGAAATCCAAGGACACATTCCCGCAGGAACATCCCCAGAAGATTCTATTGCCATGGCATCGCGCTACATGGATCAATGGATTCGAGAACAGGTAATGGTGCACCAAGCAGAACTCTGGTTGCCGCAAGATGAGACGGATTTCAAACGGGAGCTTGACGCCTATCGAAATGCCTTGTTAATGCACGATTACAAAGATCGGTATGTCAATGAACGGCTAAACACCATCGTAACCGACTCCGATGCATTGGCATACTACGAGCGCAACCGGGAGTCATTTGTCCTAACCGACTATGGCGTCCGCGTTCTTTTCATCAGTGCGCCCACTGCAATAAATGATCAAATGGATGAGATGCGCGACGCAATGGCTTCGCTGGACTCGTCGCAATTCCTCTTCATGGAACGGTGGTGCGTTGAAAACGGTGCTGTTTTTTCATTGGCAGATGATATTTGGTGGACACTCGGAGATCTCACCAAAGAAGTTCCACTTGAATTGTACCGCGCTGAATCGCAAATCGCACGGCGTCGGCCCATTGAGTTTGAAGCTGATGGGCTGATCCACATAGTACGCTTTCTAGAGCATGCGCTGAAAAATGAAGTCGCTCCTTTTGAAGCCGTACGAAATCAAGTGGATGAGCTCATCCTTCACCAGCGCAGGCAAGAACTTTTGATGGAACTCGAAGAAAATCTAGTCGTAGCCGCTTGGGCTGAAGGCGCCGTTCAACGCACCGAAAAGGGTGAAGCGTTAAGGCCTGTGTCTACTCCATAAAACAGTTTTTTTTTGCGCTGCAGAGCAGGGTCCTTGTTTTGTCTAGTCAACTTTCATTCGCAGGCAAGGGTAAACATCGACGTCAACACCTCAAAATATTCTTGCTGCGGTAAAATCAACGTTGATTACTTTAACCTTTGTTACGGATAATCCCATCAGCGGCATAGGCGTCTCTCAGAATTCCACTTAACTTCGTCCGCACATCCAATAACACCATGCGATTCAACGTTTTCCTCGTCTTTGCTTGCTCCTTGTTCGCCATGAATGGTCAAGCACAAGAGGATGCGCAAGAAACAGCCAATCCTCAAACCGAGTTCACGCCCATTGACGGAATCATTGCAGTCATTGGCCAAGGAATCATATTGGAAAGCGAAGTGGAAGCTCAGGCTTTTGCCATGCGAGCACAAATGGCACAAATGGGGAAATCGGCACAAGCCTTGACCGCTGAACAAAGGTGTAACTTGATTGAAGATCTCTTATTCCAAAAACTTCTCGTCCACCAAGCGCGTTTGGACAGCATTGAGGTCACGCCGTCCGAAGTGATGGACGAAATTGAACGCAGGCTCGCCTACTACATCCAAATGTTTGGCACAGTTGAAGCGTTTGAGGCGGAATATGGTCAATCGGTCAGCGAGTGGAAGGCCGAATTTGAAGAACCGGTGAGAGAACAGTTACTCGCTGGAAGGATGCAGGGGGAGATAAACCAGCAAGTCCGGGCAACACCAGCCGAGATCAATCAACTTTTTACGGCAACCCCTGCGGATAGCCTACCTCTTATTCCTGAAGCTGTTCGTTACCGAGAACTTGTTATGCAGCCTTCTATCACAGAAGGCCAAAAAGCAGAGGTCCGTAATTTTTTAGATTCCATACGCACTCAGGTCTCCACTGGAAAGATGAGCTTGACTCTAGCCGCTTCTCGCCACTCGGAAGACCCCGGTAGCAAATACAAAGGCGGATGTTATGAAAACGTGGGGCGTGGACAATTCGTTCCGGAATTTGAAGCCGCCGCATTTGACACACCTGTGGGTGATTTGTCCCCGGTATTCGAATCCGATTTCGGATTCCATTTTCTCCGCGTAACAGACCGCCGTGGCCAATCGTTCAGCGCCTGCCACGTGCTGATTTCTCCAAAAGTAGATCCCATTGCGCTTGAGGCCATGGGAGAAAAAATGGACAAGATAATGGCTCAAGTTCAAAGCGGTGAATTGTCAATGAACGACGCCATTGTAAGCCACTCCACGCGTGAGGAGACAAGCAATCAGGGCGGTCGTGTGGTCAACCCTCGAGACGGAGGAACTCTCTTCGGCTCCGACGAACTAGATCCCAATCTCTTTTTTCTCCTCAATGCAATGCAACCCAGTGATATATCCGAACCGATTCAACTGATCGACGCCGAAGATCAAGGCTATTGGATCGCTATGCAACTCGAAGAACGTGTGTCGGCGCACAGGGCAAATCCGATGCAAGACTTTGGGTATTTCCAGACCATCGTGGAAAACAAACTGCGCGACGAGCAATTGAAAAAATGGACCAAAAAGGCCATTGATTACACCCACATTCGCATCGACGCGCCCTACGATTCCTGTCTATTTGATGACAATTGGGTCGCTGACTAAAAGGTTTGAAGGCGTCATGAAAATTAGCATCGTCACCGTTGCCTACAACGCCGAAGCCACTATTGCTCAAGCAGTAAAGTCAGTAGTCGACCAAGTAGGCAGTGCATTCGAATTGGAGTACCTAATTATTGATGGCGACTCCAACGATGGCACACTTGCGGCTATTGACCCCTTTCGCGAGCGCATCACTGCCATCATATCCGAACCAGATCTAGGACTGTACGATGCTATGAATAAAGGCATTGCTGCAGCGACAGGAGACTTTGTGGGCATCCTGAACGCGGACGATTGCTATTCTAATGAATTCGTTTTACAAGGAGTAGCAGAGACGCTCAACAGCACCTCTGCTGACTCTCTTTATGGGGACTTAGTATATGTCAACGAAGAAAATGAAGTAGTTCGATACTGGAAAAGCCGCGGATTTAGAAAAGGAAAATTCAATACAACTGGATTTTTGAATGGATGGATGCCCCCTCACCCCACCTTTTTTTTACGCAGAACTACCTACCAATTGCACGGTACCTTCAACCTCCAATTGAAGTCTGCAGCAGACTATGAGTTGATGCTTCGAATGCTTTTTAAACATGGAGTATCCACGGCCTATCTACCTAAGGTTCTGGTAAGAATGCGCACAGGTGGTGTAAGCAATGCCAATTGGTCCAATCGACTCAAGGCGAATCGCGAAGACCACAAGGCTTGGAGCCTAAATGACTTGTCCCCGCAGCCCTGGACACTACTTGCCAAGCCCCTGCGGAAATTACCGCAGTGGTGGAGCAAGCCCTGAATACCGAGCAAAGGAGACATGTTTTTCTTTGATTAAGCACGGAGCTATTCTCAACAACTCTTCACGATCAACGGCCGCAGGAATCTGAATAAACGAGCAATGCACCAATGCTCCTTAAAATGGTTGCACCAAATGGTTTCTTCATTCAATTGAATCCCATTTCGATCGCAGAACGAATGCGTTCGGCAGAAGACTGACTCTCATGGTTTATCTTTACAACTCGGAAGTTTTGACGAGGGTCGTACCGCATCAGAATCACTGAAAATCGATAGCAAACCGAAAGAAACAGACCTCACTCCATGTACGGATCGGACAAAGAGGCCCTCGAGGCCCTGAACAGCAAACACAAAGCCCTGCTCAATGAAATTTCCAAAGTCATTGTAGGCCAAGATCAAGTGATTCGTGAGGTAACCACAGCTATTTTCGCAGGTGGTCACGTACTGCTAGTGGGCGTTCCTGGCTTGGCAAAGACCTTATTGGTCAACACCATCGCACAATCCCTCGGCCTGAACTTTAACCGGGTGCAGTTCACACCGGACCTGATGCCTTCCGACATCGTCGGCTCTGAAATTTTGGACGAATCGCGGCAATTCAAATTCATGAAAGGACCGCTGTTTGCCAACATTGTTTTGGCCGACGAAATCAACCGCACGCCACCAAAGACACAGTCTGCACTGCTCGAAGCCATGCAAGAGCGTTCGGTGACTGTAGCCGGTCAGAGCTACCCCTTGCCTTCGCCCTTCTTCGTGCTTGCGACACAGAATCCGATTGAACAAGAAGGCACGTATCCGTTACCGGAGGCGCAACTAGACCGGTTTATGTTTAACACGTGGGTGGATTATCCCACGCACGACGAAGAGCTCAGGGTGGTCAAAGCCACCACCTCTGACGCTGTGGCATTGGTCAAACCCGTTATCACAGGCGAAGAAATTCTGTACTTCCAACAGCTCATCCGTCGCATGCCTGTTGCCGACAATGTATTGGAATACGCCGTTGGGCTGGTTGGAAAAACGCGGCCGGGACGAGAGCGCGCCACGGACACGGTGAACGCATACCTCTCTTGGGGGGCGGGACCACGAGCCTCGCAATATTTGGTGGTGGGCGCCAAGGTAAACGCAGCGTTGAACGGAAAATACAGTCCCGATATCGAGGACGTTAAGGCGGTAGCTACACCAATCCTCCGTCACCGAATTGTGCGCAATTATAAAGCCGAGGCCGAAGGGCACACTGTAGAATCAATCATCACTGGACTGCTCTAGCATCAGCTCCGTGAGAAATTAAATGAGCGACCCCAAAACTTCCACTCAGACCTTCAATATCTTCCGGAATTTCCGGCGCATTTGGCGACTCATGGTGCCGAGTGAGCACCGAAGGCTAGGCTTGCTGTTCGTTGGCACCATCATCAACAGTTTTCTGGAAATATTAGGATTAGCTGCTGTTATCCCTGTCATAGGATTGGTCATCGAGCCCGGCTTAATTCACTCAAACACATACCTAGCTGAGGCTTTCCAATTCACCCATAAATTTGGTATTGTAACGGAGCAAGGGTTCCTAATGTTGGCGGCATGTGGGTTGATTATTGCTTTTCTATTTAAGGCCATATTTAATTTGGCTCTCAATTTGATCCAAACCCGATTCGCGCTAGGAATCGGTCATCGATTGAGCGGGATGATGTGGACATACCATTTCTCCCAAAGCCTGGAGCGAATGAGGTCCTCAGAATCGGGACGCGTTATCGAAGAAATCAATCGTTGGCCTCTTACATTCTCTAACCTATTCATTGTGGGTTCATTGCGTTTCATCAATGAGTTGGTCGTCATAGCATTGATCTCAATCGGACTTGTTGCATACAGTCCAATCGTTCTGCTCGCGGTAGCGATTTTAATTGCTTTCGGAGCAATAATTATCCGCAACACCACCAAAAACAGGCTTCAGGTCATCAGCAACATTCGAAAAAAATTGATGCCGCAAACGAGTACCGCCATCAACAATGCTATACGCGGCTTCCTCGAAGTGGTCAGCTTTCGAGCCTCTAATGCAATTCGGGATGACTATCTCAAAAAAACTGCGCAGCTGTATCGCATTGACGGCAACGTTCAAATCCTAAACTTGACACCGTCCAAATTGTATGAGGTGCTGGCCGTTGCTGGAGTCTCCGTTGCGATCATCGTGAGCTTATTGCAGGGTGACTCGAATGAAGAGTTCCTCAGCCTATTGATTTTGATGGCGCTTAGCGCCTACAGGGTAATGCCCTCGATGAATCGGATCAACAGCCAAGTATTTGGCATGCGAAGCAATTATTTTATGCTCAACCGCATTGAGGACGCGCTCGAGGAATTGGACCGGACTGCCCGGGCCTCCGATTTCGAAATGCCTGCCGTTTGGCCCCAGGCCGTCATTCACCTGCACAACCTTTCCGTCAAATACGAAGCCATGGCAGAGGCCGTCTTTGAGAACCTAACATGGACCTTCGAACCTTCAAAAATCAATGCCATCGTGGGTCCCTCTGGCTCGGGGAAAAGCACGTTGGTCAATTCACTCTTGGGCTTGCAGCCAAATTCTCAAGGTGCCGTTCGCGTTGGTACATCGATGGACGAACTGATGAATCTAGGAAGAAGCATCGATACACACACCTGGTTGGCTCAGGTTGGTTATTTAAGTCAAGCTCCCTTCCTCTTCAGTGGATCGGTAGAAGAGAATCTGACGATGCGGATTCCTGGGGCATCCGTAGACAAACCAATGGCTCTGGAGTTGATCAGACGATTGGATTTAACTGAATGCCTCGGCAGGGACCCGATGGCTTTCAAGCTCCTCGAGGGAGGGAATAACTTGAGCGGTGGCCAACAGCAGCGCCTTGCCATCTTGCGTGCCCTCATCCACAAACGTTCTGTCCTCGTCTTGGATGAGGCCACTAGTGCATTGGACCAAGCCAATCGCGACAAGGTATTTGCATTGCTTCGAGAGCGGGCGAATGATGGGACGACCGTCGTGCTCATCACGCATGACATGGAGGTGGCTGAGAAATGTGATACGCGTTTGAATTTGAATGCATTAAAGGACTTCGGAAGTGAAGGATAAACAAATTATACTTGGATTGAATGCCTATCATGCTGATTCTTCTGCGGCAATTTTTGTCGATGGAGCACTTGTGGCGGCAACAGAAGAGGAACGCTTTCGCCGCATCAAGCACTGGGCGGGTTTCCCATCTGAGTCCATAAAATTTTGCCTAGGCGAAGTCGGATGCCAGCTAGAAGATTTGGCGGCAATTACGATTGGGCGAGATCCTTCAGCAAAGAAACTGAACAAGGTTGCGTTTGCGCTGAGGCACCCAATCATTGCCAAGTCATTGTGGAACCAGCGCTCGTCAAACAAAGGCGACATCGAATTGCTGCACGAACAATTTCGATTGGTGGAACCCGATGTCGAACTCGAAATGGTCCGTGGCAAATTGCGGTTCATCGAACACCACCGAAGTCATTTGGGTAGTGCATTTTTTCCATCCCCGTTTGAAGAAGCTGCAATCTTGAGCATCGACGGATCCGGTGACTTTTCGACAACCATGTTGGCCAGCGGAAAAGGCAACCAAATAGAAGTATTGGAATCCCTAGATTTCCCGAGCAGCTTGGGGCTGTTCTACACAGCATTCACCCAATATTTGGGATTTCCTCATTACGGCGACGAATACAAAGTCATGGGATTGGCCCCCTATGGAAATCCCCAATACGTGGACAAAGTCGCACAAATCTTACCCTTGAAAAAAGGAGGACTGTTCCGATGGCCCAGTTCGCATTTTAACTTGCATAACGGAGTGGTGTCGTATCCCGAAAACCTTCCCGTCGTGGCGCCTTTGTTTGGGCACAAGTTCATCGACTTATTCGGTCCAGCACGCCAAAAAGGAGACGAATTGACCCAGTACCACATGGACCTTGCGGCCTCTGTGCAGCGCTACACAGAGGAAGTGATATTTCATGTGCTCCGACGCTTGCATGCAATCACTGGGCTCGAAAAAGTATGCATCGCAGGCGGTGTCGCGCAAAACAGCGTCGCAAATGGTAAAATCACGCGCAACACGCCGTTCAAGGAAGTGTACATCCCGTCTGCCGGTCACGATGCGGGCATTTCAATGGGCTCTGCTCAATACCACTGGCACCACGACTTGAACCACAAGCGAGTCGATCCCGTTTTCAGTGCCTACACAGGCTCGCAGTTTTCAGACGATGCCATTGCCTCGTATCTCACCGAGCAAGGTGTGGAATTCACTCGATATGCGACAGACGCAGAGCTCTACGATTCAGTTTCATCAGCCCTAGTCGACGGATCTGTGATCGGCTGGTTCAGTGGTCGTTCCGAATTTGGTCCGCGTGCATTGGGCGCTCGAAGCATCATCGCCGATCCCCGCCGTGCGGATGCCAAAGACTTGCTAAATACCAAAATCAAGCGCCGAGAGAGCTTTCGGCCTTTCGCTCCATCCATCCTATCGGAGCATGTGAGCGATTGGTTCGAATTGGACGAGCCCGTGCCGTTCATGGAAAAGGTATTTCCAATCAAACCAGAGCGACACGCTGAAATACCGGCAGTCACGCACGTAGATGGCTCTGGACGTTTGCAAAGTGTTTACAAAAATGTAGCTCCGCGTTACCATGCGCTCATAAGTGCGTTCCACGCCAAAACAGGCGTGCCGATAGTGCTGAATACGAGTTTCAATGAAAACGAGCCCATTGTGAATGCCCCAGAACATGCGCTTGCCTGCTACCTGAGGACGAGCATGGACATGCTTGTATTAGGGAATTGCGTAGTAGAACGAAACTCATAAACGAAAGTCCTTTGAAAGAATTTCTCGCCGCTGCACAAAGCGGTGAATCAGTGTTGAATATCTTGTGCGTATCCTTCGGCAATAAAGCACCCATGGCAACCCACAAACAACCCGTATGAATACTCCGGCCATATCGGTCTTGATGACCACGTACAACCGCGAAAAGTATGTTGAGGAGGCAATTGAATC
>CESU01035567.1_pt1 | contig 12101 bp, 9 predicted proteins | sample 531141 | NCBI WGS metagenome assembly CESU01 (sample SAMEA2621401, study PRJEB7988) | marine metagenome | isolation source: saline water (ENVO:00002010), including
CTTATCTCCAAGCTCAACAAGGCCTTGAGGGAATAACTCGTTAAGAATTTCCTTAGTGCCACCATGATTCCAGCCCATTATCTTGGTGCCTACACTTGCTGCCTCAATAGTTGTTCTTCCAAACGGTTCTGGTGTTTTTGATAAGTTGTAGACTATATCTGATAATTTATAAACATTAACAATGTCTGATCTTGATCCACAAAAAGTAATCTTTGACTCAAGATTTAAATTAGCAACTTTAGATTGAAGTTTGTTGAAATATTTTTGCTTGCTCTTTGAAACTGGCCCTACAACTATTCCATGAATACCCTCATCGTTAATAAGGTTAATTAAATCAATAAAATCATCAACACCTTTCCATTTTGTTATTCGAGCAGGAAGCATTAATATTTTTTTATTTAAAGTTTGCGGGAATTCCTCAAACCATAAATCTTTCCATGATTGACTTAATGGCTCCTGATTGAATTCAACCAAGTCACAACCTCTGGGTATAACAGTTATGTCATTATCAGAAACTTTATAGGTGCTCTTTATATAGTCTTCAACTGTTTTAGAGATGCTAATAACATGATCTACTCTTGCCATAACTTTACTATAAATTGGAAAGCTATAGAGACCATGAAAAGTTGAGACATGTATAGGTTTGTTTATTTTAAATCTTTTTAGAGCATGATATGTGACCCATGCAGGCATTCTTGAACGCACGTGAACAATATCAGGATTTATATCTGCAATAACTTTATATAAATCTTCAGCTAATTTAAGTGTTTTTAGTCGTTTTATATGAATAGGCATACCAATATGCTTACCACCTGAGGCTATCAGAGAAGACTCTAGCTTACCTCCATTGGAAATTACGTATGAATCATGGCCTTTTTCAACTAGGGCCTTAGAAAGATCGCAAACACCACGTTCAACACCACCAATATTTAACTCAGGCAGTATCTGTAGGATTTTCATTTTATTCGTATCTTAATGACAGTGCTGGATCAAGCTTGGCAGCTCTTCTTGCAGGCCAAATTCCAAAAAATAATCCAACTGCTGCAGAAAAAGTTATAGACCCTATAATAGCCCATAGCGGAATATAAAAAGTCCACTCTTGGGATAATGCAAATAAATAGAACATTCCAGACCCTAAGATAACGCCAACAATACCTCCAAGTAAGCAAAGTAACATTGCCTCAACAATAAATTGCATCATAATAGCTTTATGGGTTGCACCTAATGCCTTTCTTAGTCCTATTTCCCTTGTTCGCTCTGTGACTGAAACAAGCATAATATTCATTACTCCAATTCCACCTACGAGCAAGCTAATTCCAGCTATGCCTGTAATTAAAATTGTAAAGATGGCTGTAGCCTCTCTTTGTAGGTCTGAGTATTGACTCCAATCATTAATTCTAAAATCATTATCAACACCAGGACCAATATCGTGCTGTCTTCTTAAAACCTGTTCAATAGCAACCATTGCTTGCTCTATATTCTGCTCGTTAGAAATACTTACTCCGATAGAATTTACATTTTTTCTACCATAAAGCCTATCGCTTGCGGTCATTAATGGAACGTAAATATTGTCATCGGGGGATCTCCAACCACTTGAGCCCTCGCTTTCTAGAATTCCTATTACTTTGTAAGGAACCCCTCCTATGAGCAAGTCTTTATTTAGCATTTGTCTGCTTGATGTTTTTAATTCTTGAGGAATTTTGGAGCCTATAACAGCAACTCTTTTTCTAGCAAGATTCTCATTATCACTAAAATTTCTACCTGAGGTAATCTTGTAACCCTGTATATCGAAGAAATTTGTCCAATGGCCGCTGATACCTGCACTCATATTATTACTGCCAAATTTGATCTGGCGACTGCCTTCAATGCTAGGTGAAATTTTCCAATCTATTTTTTTATCATTTTGAAGAGCTTCAGCATCCTTGATAGTGAGTGGGTTACTTCCATAAGTTACACCACCCCTTTTGCGTTGACTTGCATATACCGATAAAACTCTACCACCTAAATCATCGATTTCATCATTTAGAGCACTCTGTGCCCCTTCTCCAATTGCTATCATGGCAATAACTGAAGCTGTACCAATAATGATAGCCAGTGAAGTTAGAAACGATCTCGTAGCATTGGCTCTAATAGCACTAATAGCTGAATAAAGAGATTCAAGAAATAACATTATTAATTACCAAATGTGGATGAGACTCTCTTTCTGAATTTTTCTTGATAATCAACAAGGCTTTGGCTTGGTAAAACAAACACTTTATCTCCATCAATAAGTCCACTTATAACCTCAACATTACTTAAATCTGATTTTCCTATTTGAACCCATGCAAGCTCAGGACCGGTATTTGATTCTTTGATTACTATAAACTTATTAAAACTCTCGCCTTTAACTTTATTTTTAAGAAAATCAATAACTATTTGTTCAGGCATTTCTAACATAGCAGCAGCTGATTTAATATCCTTCCTTGTGCGCAATGATCCAGTTGGAATACTTATAGAAACACTCTCATCTAAAATTTGAATGATGACATCTGTATTCATGCCTAGTAACAATAAATTATCTTTATTGTCTATATCGATAAGAATCGGAAATGTTGTTACATTTTGCTCGACTTTAGCTAATGGTTCTATCTTAGAAACTTTTCCAAAAAATTGTTTATCTCTGTAGGCAGAGACTTTAATAGAAACTTCTTGACCTACTCTAACTTTACCAACATCTATTTCATCAACTAAAGCTCTAACTCTAACACTACCTAGGTCTGCCATTTTCATAAGGACAGTTCCACCGCCCACGGCAACACTTGGTGATGATATAACTTGACCAACCTCAACGCTCCTCTTGATTATAGTTCCTTCTGTTGGTGATCTGACAATAGTGTCATCTAGAGATATATTTGCATTCTCAAGATTTACTTCTGTTCTTATAACTGAAGATTTAGCCGAAGCATAGGTTTCTTGAATATCTTCAAAAGCTTTATCAGAAATACTGCCCTCTTCATGAAGCGCCTCACCCCTTATAAGTTGTGATTGAGCATTACCTAATCTAACTTTTGATAGCTCTAAGTCAGCTTGAGCTTGAGCTAATATATTATTTGGTGTTCTTTGATCAATTCTAGCTAGCACATCACCCTTTTTAATATAATCACCAACCTCAGCTCCTAAAAATAGGACTTCTCCAGAAGCTTTAGATTTAATTTCAATAGTTGATATAGCTTCTATCTCACCAGATGCTTCTATAGAAAGCTCAAGATCTTTATTTGTAGCTTCTTCTTTTGAATAATATTTAAATCCATCCTCTTTTGACTCATCAGAGCCACCGCAGGATACCAAAAAAATTGATGCTAATAATACTGTGTAAATATTTTTCATATTAATCCTATACTAATTTATCTGTTTCAATTAAACCATCTTTGATAGTTATGACTCGCTCGGCTTGGATTGCGACATCCTCCTCGTGAGTAATAATTATAATGGTCTGTCCATCTTGGTGAAGTTTCTTAAAAAGATTCATTACATCCTCACCAGTCTTAGAATCTAGATTACCTGTTGGCTCATCAGCAAATAGGATACTTGGAGAGTTGACTAAAGCTCGGGCTATAGCAACTCTTTGTTGCTGACCGCCTGATAACTCAGACGGGCTATGATCCATCCTATCTTCTAAACCCACATCCTTTAAAGCTTGTGTAGCTCTCTCTATAGCTCTATTTTTCTTTTCACCTGCATACTTTAAAGGCAGCATTACATTATCAAGAGCTGAACTTCTTGCTAGTAGATGAAACGACTGAAAAACAAATCCTATTTCTTTATTACGAATTCTTGCAAGATCATCATCCAATAAAGTACTGACCTCTTGATTATTTAATAAATATGTACCGCTAGTTGGAGTATCAAGACAACCTATAATATTCATTAAAGTTGTTTTACCTGAACCAGAAGGTCCCATGATTGCTATAAATTCTCCAGCTTGAACCTCTAAATCAATGCCTTTTAAGGCTTCCACAGACTGTGTTCCCATTTCAAAAGATCTTCTTAATTCTATCGTTTTAATCATACTCATAATTTTTAGACATTTTACACTATGTAAAGTTCACTTTACATAAAATTTAGATATTATGGAATTAATGTGAAGCAGAAAATGCTATTAGCTTGCTGTATTTTGAAGATAATCTATATATTGAAGCCATGGTTCAACCAGACCTTCTTGACCAAGCTCGCTAGATATTGATAAATATTTAACTGCATTATTAAAGTCTTCTAATTCAATAAATGAGATCCCTATAAAATATTCTATTTTTCCCTTCTCTTTATCCCAACCTTTCTTTTGAGCTAGTCTAAATGAATCAATAGCTTTATCCCATCGACTTAAATTTAACTCAATCTGCCCAAGTCTATAAGACAATTCTGGATCATCAGAAAGCTTGGTAGCTTCTTGAAGCTTATTTGCTGCTTTTATATGCTCTCTTGATGCTAAGTAAGCATTAGACATAGTTTCTAAATTTTTAGCATTCGTTTTTATCTTCTTACGCTTAAATCCAGCCTGAAGAACCTTAACCGCATCATTAGGGACTGCTTTATACATATAAAAGTTAGCTAGCAATAAATAATCTTTTTCGGTTTTGAGTAAGTCCTGAGTATAACCAAACTCTAATGATGATAAAGATTCTATTTCAAACTTAAGCTGGTTATACATGGCTCCCATTTGCTCAAGATATTTTTTTTCTTTTGGAGCGTGACGAACTAAATCCTGAGAGGTTTCTAGAGCTAGTAGAAATTCATCAAGCCTATAATGTAAGGCAAACTTTAATTCGTACCATGGCTTTATAAAAACATATGATTGTTCTGTAGCAATGCTTATATATTTAATAGCAGGCCTGTAGTCTTCCAATTGAGCATAACAAATTCCAATTAACGCTATCCCTTTTGGAGTGAGATCGTAACGCCTGTTCTTGCCAACCTCGTACCAATCTAAAAGATAGTCTAAAGCCTCTTCATATTTACCTAAACTTGCGCTTATTTGTGCAACAACATATTGAACATTGTGCGCATCTCTATCTTCTAACGCTTTTTTTCTTAAGCTCCATTGAAGATGTTTTAAACCTTCAGGTACTCTGTCTTGAGAAACTAAGAAAAATCCATATTTTTTTAAGATTACAGCGTGATCAAAAGATCTAGATGACCATGAATTATCCAATAAATCTAAGTAATCAGCCTCAACTTCGGCATATCTTCCTTGTTCGAGCTTGTCTTCAATACTTAAAAAATCGTAATATACCCAGCCTGAAATTGTAGTTTCATTATTACTAGGTGCTGAATGAACGATTCCTAATGAAAATAGTAATGATAATAAGAGTAAATGCTTCATATTTGAAAATCTATCCTGGTAATACCTCTTTGTTTAATGGCAACCCCGCCCTCAACTCTTGGTTTAAATTTCCATTTTAGTACAGCTTGGACTGCTGACCTATTAAAAACTGTACTTGGTCTAGATTCTTTCACAATAGCAGATAAAACTGTGCCTGACTCATCCACAAGCAGTTCGATTAATACATATCCCTCAGTACCTTTTAATAAAGCATTTCTAGGATATCTTGGTGCAATTCTTACTAAAGGTATTAAGCCTCCATCACCCAAGTATTGCCCTCCACCGACAAAAGCGCCATTCGTATCAATAGGCATCTTTATATCAGGAAACTCTATATCTAATTTAGGAGTTGGTAATGCTTGAACATCAGGCGTCTCTAATTCTGGTGGTGGTGGTCTTTTTGGTGGTGGCGGTTTATCAGGAAGTCTTCTATCTCTTTGATTTAGATTATCTTCTTTTTTAAGTCTAATAAAATCTATGATTTGCTTGTCCTTTAAAGCGCCTATATCTAGATCGCCAGGAAGTATAAGTAAGTACATAAAAAAGAATAGAAAAAAGGCGGAACTAATCCCACCTGCTATGTAAACTGAATTTTTTTTAGTCTTTATCTGCTGCAATAGATACATTCATAACACCTGCTAGCCTTACTTGATCCATAGTCTCTACAAGCAATCCTGTCTTAGAGTTTTCATCAGCTTGAATAATAACCGAACCTTCTGGATTTTCTGCTTTCATTCTTTCGACATTAGCTCTAACAGCTCTAATATCAATCATTCTTTTGTCTATCCAAATTTCATTATTCTCAGTAATAGCTATTAATATATTACCCTTTTTGTCTGAAACGGCTGTTGATGCGTTTGGTCTATTAACTTCTACACCAGTCTCTTTAATGAAAGTTGTAGTAACAATGAAAAAGATAAGCATTATAAAAACAATATCAAGCATAGGCGTGATATCAATAGTTGAATCTTCAGGTATTCTTTTTTTTCTTCTAATCATTTTTCAAATACTTCAGTTTGGTGTGTAACTTTATCATTAATAAATCTTTCTAGAAAAGTGATAGCAAATAAACCTGTAATTGATATGACTAAACCAGTCATTGTAGGTAGCGTGGCTTTAGAGATGCCGCCAGCCATTAGTCTTGGGTTACCAGTACCAGTAAAAGCCATAACGTCAAAAACCTCTATCATTCCTGTAACAGTTCCCAGTAATCCTAATAAAGGACAAAGAGCAACAAGGCCTTTAATTTGATTTAAATTTTTATTCTTTTGTAAGTTAATGTCAGCTAAAGACATACTTTTAATTTTATTATTTAGCCACCTATCATTACCTAGTAATTTTTTGTATGTGCTGTGTGTGTCTGCAATTAAATCATCAAGACTAAATTTATAAAAATATAATCTTTCGGTTATAAGCATCCACATATATGAAGCTACAAAAAATAAAACAAGTAAAACTACTCCACCCTGATTAATAAAATCATTAACTAGACTGAAAGGTAGGAGTAAGTAGTAAAGCATTAATTATTTTGAAGCTATTTTACCTATAGCCTCTTCCTCAATTAATTGGATAATCTCTCGACTTCTAGTATCGAGTTGATTATGAACAAATAATAGTGGAACTGCTGCTATTAATCCAAGCATAGTCGTAACAAGAGCGGTAGAAATACCTTCAGCCATAAGCTTAGGATCTCCAGTACCAAATAAAGTAATGGCTTGGAAAGTACCAATCATTCCAATAACTGTACCAAGAAGACCTAAAAGAGGAGCAACAGCTGCTAGAAGCTTAATGGTGCTTATACTCTTTTCATACAGAGGGCCTGTACTTGATAAAATAGCTTCAATTTTAGTTTCTAGTTGATCTTGATCTAAGTTATCTTTTTGCTTTAAAACATCATCTATATCTTTTAAAGGTGAGCCTTCAGCATATTTACCTGACTCTAGTTCTTTGGTAAGGGACTTTTGGCTATTAAATAAGAAAACACCTCTAAGTCCACCTAAAGCAAGACCGCTAGCAAGTATTAGTAAGATAATATAACCAACAAATCCACCCTGATTAACTCTTTCAAGAACACTAGGATTTTGAAGAATTAAATTAAGCAAAGAACCCCTCGTAGGATCAATAGAAAATTCTACATAATCACCATTCTCAAAATTAGAAAGTTTCTTTAAAGAAGATCTAGTTCCTTCAGGATTTTTAGATAAGAACTCTAAAGATTGCTCTTCAGAAATAAATCTAAGATAGTTAGAGTCTGCAATAGCGTTAAATTGGCCAATTCTGATTACATCCTGTAAAGATGAATCACCACTTGTATCAAGTACTTCTGAAGAGAATTTAGAAACCTTTCCTGAAGCATTCATTTCATTTAATAGCTCATACCAAAGTTGCTCTAATTCAAAAACTTTTGGAAGTTCTTTGCGCTCGGCTAAGTTTCCTAAAAATTCAATCCTAGATGGAAATTCTAAGTTAGTTAATGACTGACTATACGTACTCTTAGCATCTCCACTTAACTGACGGACAACACCAAATAACTCACCAAGAGTTCCAATCTTAAGATTAAGTTGCTCCTCAAGATCAGATAAGTTTGAGTCATTATCTTCAAATTGTTTAGTTAGCTTCTTTTCACGATTACTTTGGACTTTTAATAACCACTTAGCATCAGCAAGAAGTTTTTCTTGTTTTTGCTTACTTTTATTAAAATCCGCTAATCTTTTGTTATCTTCAGCTGATCTTAAAGTGGAGCTATCTTTAACTAACTCTAATAGTTGCTCAATATCAGTCACGACAACCGGTTGAGATACAGAAACTTCCTGAGCACTAAGCTGGAAGCTGGTAACCAATATGATTGGTAAAATTAAGGAATTAATTATTTTTTTCATAAACTGTGACCGGAATTTTAATTAATGATGGAGGTGATTGCTTTAATGCAATTTTTAGACCTTCTTCAGTTGATCTTTTAAGGGCACTAGAGGATTTTTCCCAACTATTGGTAGCTTTGTTCCAGAATGCTGCTTTATCTCCATTAGTAGTAACAAACATCAAGGCAACTCTTCCTATTCTTAAAAAGTCTGCGTTGAACTCTTTACCTTCAAAGTTAACCGAGCCTCTATAAGCCTCAATAGTTCTTCCAAAATCATTTTCAATTTGATAAGCCTCAGCAACTTTTCTGAATTTCTCAGAAGTAGAAACGTCACCCCTATCCATTGCTTCTTTTATACTTTGTAGTCGTGTCATTCTTTCTTCAAGCAAAAATGGCACGTCTAGTGATATGAATTGCTCTAGAGAAGCAGTCATTTTCAGCATTAAAGGAATAATATTGATATTAGTATTATCTAACTCATCAATCTGGGAAATAATAGAAGCTATCTCTTCATTTTGAGAATCAATAATTTTCTGCAGTTGGTCATTGTAGAGTTTAAGATTTTCATACTCTTTATAAGTATCTTTATAATCAAACTCCAGGACTTTAGTCTGCTTATCAACTGTGTTGATTGTTTCTTGATTGGTAGCTGAAGATTTTAAAGACTTAGTGCTTGTTCCAATAGATTCATTTAATTCATCAATTCTTTGAGTCTCTTGGGCGCTTGTACTTACTAAAAAAAACAGTGCCAACGGTAATAGGTATTTGTTCATTTTCATAACTCGCATATTATATATATATTAGGTATATATTTGTATTTATTTTTGATAAAAAAAAGGCAGCCAAGCTGCCTTTTTTAAAATTCCAGAACTTAGAAGCTCATTTGGAAAATAGCATTAATTGAAGGTCCAGTAATAGGATACAAGTTAGCATTTACATGGAATGGATAGTAAGAACTACCACCATATGCTGCATCTCTATCTGGGAAAGCATCAAAGATGTTATTTCCAACGATAGCAACATACATATCATCACTAATATCATAACCAACTGTTAAGTTAGTTGAGAAATATGGGCTACCTTTTGTGTCTTCAACATAGTTAACATGTCCAATTCTGCTTACAGACATTGAAGCTGACCAGTCTTGTAAAGACCAGCTAGCACCAACTACTTGTCTTGATCTTACGACGTAAGATGAATTCATGTAGCTGACTCTTGATTCGCCAGGAAGTGTTGCAGATTTAAGATTAACTTGATTTGAACCTCTTGCAGAGAATCCGAAATCACCAGCTTTATCTGTAATTAATGAATATGACATTGCCCAGTCAAATCCTTGATACTCTTGCGATGCAATGTTTAGAGGAGTGTTAAATAACTGCTCAATACCAGGGATAGCAAGTGGATCATTAGGCTCTACACCTGTTGGTCTTCCACCACGAACAATACTGTCATAGACTTGCTGACAATATCCTGCACTGTATTCAGGAGAGTTAGCAATTGGAGTTCCAGCTTGCTGAGCTCTACAATAAGCTTCATCGATTCTAATTTGTCCTAAGCTACTGTTTGAAACAATATCTTTAAGAACAACTTTATAAGCATCTACTGTTACAGTAAATCTATCAGCAGGCTCCCAAACGAAACCTAATGAATAAGAGTCACCAGCTTCATCTTTAAGATTTTTATTACCTGTAGTAATAGCTTCGATATTAATTTTGTTGTACTCACCACAATTATCAAGAGCACCATTAACTAACCAGCACTGGTAGTAATCGATACCACTTGTGTAGCCTTGAACTTCTTCTAAGAAAGCTCTTTGCATATCAGGAGCTCTGAATGACTCAGACCATGAACCTCTTAACATAAAGTTATCAGCCGGTCTCCACTCAAAGTTACCACCAAGTGTTGTTCTGTCAACGTTTACAGCTTTATCGTCATACTTATCGTTACGAGCTGATAATGAAACTGCAAATTCAGTAGTGATTGGGAATCTTAATTCTCCACCAAAAGCATATCTATCTCTGCTTCCGCCACCATCTGTATAACCTGAACCCCATAATTTTCCTGCAACATTAAGTGCTGAAGGTATAACTGTATAGCCATGATCTTGGTACTCAACAACAGCAGCAAAACCAATTGGTCCACCACCTAACATACCAAACTCACCAACTAGTGATGCAGTATAGAAGTCTGAATAAGACTCAGCATGCTCATCATTAGTAGCCATGTAGTTTTGGTAATCAAAGTCAGCTCCATCATAGAACCACTCTGCATTTAAACATGTAGGCTGTCCCCAGTTGTAAGCGTAATAGTAACCATTATATGGGTCAGTAGCGTCACCAGGACTTCCACTCCAGTAACCATCCGCATAAAGATCAAAAGCGTCCATAACACAAGGATTACCTAAAGCATCATTTTGACCGATGTTGAAATATAGTGCTTCCATCTCTTCACTTAACCATAACTGGCCAGTTGAATCTGACTCATAGTCATTAAGAGTTGCTGAAATATCATATTCCCAACCGTTTGATAAAGTTCCTCTAAGACCTAAATCAACAGTATTAGATTGCTCTTCGAAAGCATTATCCCATGTTGGTGGGTTAAACATTTTAATACCGTACCAATCCATCATGTATAAAGTTCCACCAGTTCTTGGGTTTGGTAGACCAGTTCCTTGAGGACCATAGTTAGAGTAACCCATTGACCATGGAGTTCCTCCATCAGGATAATAGAAACTATTGAAATAAGTTCCAGTTGTTTCAGTATTAAACTGCATTGCTTTAGCGTAAAGCTCCATAGTTTCAGAAATAGTGTATGAACCAGCAAAGAATACTGATGCATTGTCTCTTTCATTCCAAATTGTTTGAGGTGGATTTTCTTCTCTTATACAAGCTTTTCCAACTCTAGTTGTTTCATAGTACTGGTCATAAGTAGTTTCAATAACACCATCGATGTTAGTTGTACCCTGACAAGTCCATCCCATTAGATTTCCATCAGGTCCTGCCATATCACTTGGACCCCAGAATTGATAACCAGTTGCATAAATATTTGCTCCGTACATTCTTGCTGCGTACCAAGGAACGTTATTATCTGAGCCTTTACCATCATCATAGTCATCATAATCATCTCTATCTTTAGTAGTAAGAGGATCTAAATGAGTAAATTCAGCTGCAAGAGTCCATGAGAATTTATCTGCAACTCCACCTGTTGTGAACTCAATTCCGTACTCTTTACCAAATCCATCTCTTGACTGAAGGTATTCACCAGCAGTTACTCTTACAGTACTCTTCTCAACGCCTTCAACAAGAACAACGTTAATAACACCAGCAATAGCATCTGAACCGTAAACGGAAGAAGCTCCAGCTGTTAATACTTCGATTCTTTCAACTGCAGCTAGGGGAATAGAAGCCCAGTTAAATGAAGCAGAGTTACCATTATAAGGAAACGGGTAATCAGCCATTCTTTTACCATTAACAAGAACCAATGTTCTACCTGGACCAAAGTCTCTTAAATCTACAACTTGGTTAGCAGGTGTGAAACCAGCCTGGAAATTTTCACCAGCAGTTTCACCAATATTCTGGGTTAAGTTAGACACAGCATCAAAAACTGTACCGTAACCAGCTTGGTCGATGTCAGTTCTAGTGATAACTGTTACAGGAGTAGCTCCTTCGATATCGATTCTTTTAATTCTAGAACCGGTAACAGTAACACGACCTACGTCGGTTACATCCTCATCAGAATCATCAGATTCTGTTTCAGTTGTAGCAACCTCTTCAACTTCATCAACTGGTTCATCAGCGATAACGTTAAACGGTGCAAAAGTAAAAGCTATTAAAAATAGCAAAGATAGTTGTAGTCTATTCATATGTTTCCCCATATAAAAAA
>CESU01051652.1_pt1 | contig 12025 bp, 11 predicted proteins | sample 531141 | NCBI WGS metagenome assembly CESU01 (sample SAMEA2621401, study PRJEB7988) | marine metagenome | isolation source: saline water (ENVO:00002010), including
GGTGCAACCGGCTCAATTAAGATATCTAAAACAACCATTAAAAAAGCACCAGAAAAAATAGCTTTAACTTTATTTTTCGAAAATATATAAGAAGAAAAAGAACCTGTTATAAAAGTTAAAACAACCCATAAAAGACCAATAATTATAGGGACACCAAAAACTTTATAACCAAGATTACCTAAATAAGTATAATCACCAAAAATTATTCCATAATTAGTTCCTAAAATTTCTGCAATCATTCCAATTAAGAATATTAAAAACCCAGCAATAATATTCTTTGCTTCCAATTCCTTTTGATTGATAAATAGTAATACAAATGATATCATCAAATTTACAGGAGTAAAGGCAATAAACCAATCTTTATTTCCGTAAGCAATACCGATAAGACCACAAAAGTGGAATAACCATATAACAAATAATGAAATCTTTTGAGTTGAGTTTTTTGGAAATAAAATATTCATCAATTATTTTATCAAATTAGAAACTATTTTAGCAGAAAGCAAACATAGTGGTATTCCTCCACCAGGATGAACACTTCCTCCACAAAAGTATAGATTTAAAATATTATTTGAAAAATTTGGATGTCTTAAAAAAGCAGACATTTTATTATTACTAGAAGCTCCATATAAGGAACCCAAATAAGATTGAGTTTTTAATTCAATATCTTGAGGGGTGTAAACTCTCTCTTCTTCAATAAAAAGCGAAATATCAGTTTTTAAAATATTATTAATTTTTCTTATAACATTTTTTTTTAGATCAGCTGTAATAGTTTTCCAATTTTGATTTTCATTATTAGGGGAATTAATCATTACAAACCAATTCTCGCAATTTTTTGGCGCATCAGAGGGTAGGTCTTTAGATGTAATATTAATATAAATTGTAGGATCATTATAAATTTTCTTTTTATTGAATATTGAATCAAACTCTTTTTTATAATTATCAGAGAAAAAAATATTATGTAAATCTAAATCTGGAAACTCTTTTTTTATCCCCCAATAAAAAATAATTGCAGAACTAGACCTTTCTTGGTTTAAAACAATAGTTGGTCTTTTTTGGCCTTGTAAAAGTTTATCATATGTGGGTACTATATCCATGTTAGAAACTACACAATCAGAATAATATTTTTTGTTGTTGACCTGAACTCCAATAGCCTTTTTATTTTCAACTAAAATTTTGGATACATTTTTATTGAACTTGAAAACTACACCTTTTCTTTTTGCAAGCTTGTAAAGTGCATTAGTTATATCTATCATTCCATTTTCAACAACATAAGTGCCATATTCTTGTTCCAAATGTTGAATCAGTGTCATCATACCGGGCGTTTTATAAGGGGAAGAACCATTGTAGGTTGCAAATCGATTATAAAGTTGAATTAAGTGAGGTTCTATTAACTCTTTTTCATTTACATCATTCAAGCTTTTTCCAATTTGGAAAATATTTAAATTCAAAATAGCTTTTAATGTGTCTTTATTTAAAAATGTGCTTAATTTATGCAGTGACTTTTCTAGAAATATTGTTTTAGTTAAATCATATTTCTTTTCAGCTTTTTTTAAATATTTTAATAACCTAAATGTAGGAACCCCCAATTTTTTTTCAACTTCTTTTGCAAATTTATTTTTATCTGAAAATGCAGAAAGTCTTGTCCCATCTTCCCAAAAGTAGTTACACGAAATCTCTTTTTTCTTATATGAAAAATGATCTTTAGAGTTTTCAGAAAACAAATCAAAAAGTTCATCTACAAAATGTGGCATAGTAAATAAAGATGGGCCTGCGTCAAAACGGTAATCTCCTAGATTAAAACTAGAAATCTTTCCTCCAGGGTAAGAGTTAGACTCGAATACTTCTACATCAAAACCTTTAGCCCTTAATCTAATACCTGAGGCTATTCCTCCTATGCCAGCTCCAATTATTATAACTTTTTTCAATTTAAAAAATAATTAGTTGTGAATTTAGTAGTTCAAATCGAGCAAAAAGATCTTCTTTATACCAATTTCTTTTTCTTGTTTTTGTTACAATTTTGGAATGAACTCCATTTCCATATGCAAATTCTTTCACTGAATCAATATTATCCCATACGCTAAATGTTGCTTGTTGGATAAAAGGCCATTCTCCAATTCCTTTAAACCATTCAACTCCTTTTGCATTTTGAATAGCCAAAGAAGCCTGAGGAACTGATTTCCAAAACTCAAATAATTTATTTTTGTTTAATGTAGCCCTAGTAATTATTCCAATTTTACTTTCTTTATTGAGTTCATCTTTTGTGACTGAAAAAGGATTGGTACCGTCCCATAAGCCATGACTTTTAACTGGATTTAAAAAAAAATCCTCTCTTGAAAATGCTTTTTCAGAAATTAATTTTGAATGATTACTCTTTTCAATAAATGCTGTAGCAAATGATTCTTTTTCCCATACACAAAGTATGGCATAAGTACTAAAATCTGGATATAAACTAAAACCTTTCCCAGATCCTGTACCTAAAAGTTTAAAAAAAGATAACCCCGCAGTTTTATTTAAAACATCAAAAGCAAGACTCATCTGAGTAAAAGCCCAAAATTTGTTTTTTTTATATTTAAAAAATGAAATTGTTACCAAAACTTATTATTTACAAATCTATGTATTAATTAAAGGACTTTTTATCAAAAATTCTTATGAGTTATAGTTAAATTCTTTTAATTATGAATTCAAAATATTTAATAGTTTACTTTTTAATTTGTCAGAAGCAAATGAAGCATTAATTGCATTTATATTACAATTCAAAAAATGATTATCGTTCCACATAAAGTACTTAGACAGTAAAAAATATTCTTTATTTAGATTAGTATCTGATATTGTCCTTCCATCTGAATTTATACTAATGGAAAGTCCTTTTTTATAAAGTTCAGAAATTGGATGACTTAAATAATCCTTATAAACTTTAGTTACAATATTACTTGTTGGACAAATTTCTAAATGAATGTTTTCTTTTTTTAATCTTTTAATTAAACCAGAGTTTTCAAAACTTCTAACACCATGTCCTATTCTTTTTGGTTTTAATTGATCTAAAGTTTCATTAATACTTTCTGGCCCCAGTGCTTCTCCTGCGTGAGCAGTACAATGAATATTGTTGTCATTTGCAAATTTAAAGGCTTCTATATGATTTTTTATTGGATAACCTGCCTCATCTGCTGCAAGATCAAAACCAATTACATTAGAACCTTTAAAATCATTTACCAAATTAACTGTTTCCATAGACTGTTGCTCAGAATAATGTCTCAGCGTACAAAGAATTAGACCAGCTTCAATCCCCGTTTTACTAGATTCTTTTTTAGCTATTTGACTTATAATTTTAACAACCTCATGTGAGGATAGCCCTTTATCAAGATGAAGTAAAGGAGCAAACCTAATCTCTGCATATATAACATTATCTTCTTTTAGTTGCATAAAAAGATCGGAGGTAACAAGCTCGAGTTCTTTTTTTGTTTGCATCAACTCAACTGCTCTATCAGCACATTTAATATAATCTTTCAATGAGTTACATTTAACCCCTATAAATTCATTAAAAAATTGGTGTTTTGTAATATTTGGATTAATTTTTTTTACCACATCATAACTCAAAGAACAGTCCAAGTGTATATGTAATTCGACTTTTTTATTTTTATTAAAGTTCATGTTCAATTTATATAATAAAGCACATGATGCAAGGGATTATTTCCACATTTATAAATATGATATAAATTTCCATTATTATCGTCTTTAATATCTTGATAGAAATCCTCTTTAATTAATGAGTTAACAAATGATGGAGTTGTATTACTATGTCCTACAACTAAAATTGTCATACCTGTATTTTTCTGTAAAAAATTATTATAAAACTCTTTCGATGGGTTATATGAAACGATTTTCAAATCATTACTTTTTGAAATTGGGCTGGCTGTTTCTAAAGTTCTAAAAAGGTTTGTAGAGAAGATTTTATTAAACTTTACGTGTCTTAAAACATCTTTCCATTTATCAGCTCTTAAAAGTCCTTTAGCATTTAAATGAGGATTTTTATTTTCTGGATTATCCCTGACTTTTTCTGCATGCCTAATTAAATAAATAGAAGTACAGTTTTCATTTTGAGAAAAGGAAAAAAAACTACAAATAAGAATTATTACATATAGGTTCTCTCTAATCATTTATTTATTTTTAACGAAGAGGGAAATTCAAATAATTCTAATTGGAAAGTGTTTAATGAAGCTAATAAATGATCAAATATATCTGACATAATATGTTCGTAATCTTTCCACTCTTTGTTTTTACTAAAAGCATAAATTTCTAAAGGAATCCCATGTGGGCTTGGAGATAATTGTCTGCACATTACAGTCATTTCACTATTAATCACAGCTATATCATCTAAATATATCTCTATGTAATTTCTAAAAAGTCCCAGGTTAGTTAAATTTCTTCCATTTGTCAATATAGATTTTTCCATATTTATATTGGAGTTATGAACTTCAATTTCTTTTTCTTTAAGCTCTATAAAATTTTGAATCAATTTAATTTTTTTTAAATCCCTTAACTCATCAACACTCATAAACTTAATTGATGAACCCTTGATTAAAAGAGATCTCTTAATTCTTCTGCCATTAGACTCACTCATTCCTCTCCAATTTTTAAAAGAATCGGAGATAAGCTTATAAGTAGGAATTGTTGTAATCGTTTTATCAAAATTTTGAATTTTTACAGAATTTAAATTAATTTCTATTACATCTCCATCTGCACCGTATTGCTCCATAGTAATCCAATCCCCTATCCTTATTAAATCGTTAGTACTTAATTGAATACTAGCTACGAAGCCTAAAATAGTGTCCTTAAATATTAAAAGAATTACAGCAGAAAGAGCCCCCATAGCTGTTAGAAATGTTGTTATTTCCTTACCAGTAACAATTGAAAATATATTTAAAATGGCAACAAACCATATAAAAATTAAGATAACTTGAACAAAACTTTCAATTGGTTTATCTTTTAAAGAATCTACTGTTTTTAAAAAAGATTTAAATGCTCTCAACAAACTTCTTACAATCCATACAGCTAATAAAACAATATATATCTCTAACGCTAAAAAAGCATAATCAATTAAAATTTCAAAATCATAAAACCAAAAGGGAATAATCCAATATATAAAAAATAGAGGAATTAATTTAGATATATAAATAGGCGTCCTGTTTTCAACCAAATAATCATCAAAATTAGTTTTCGTGCTTTGTGATAAACTATTGAAAAAATGGGAGATAATTTTTTTAGAAAAGAAATTAATTAGTGTGATTATTAAAAGAATAATCAATGTTAAAAACAATAGGTTTAAAGTTTTTGAATAAAATACAGAGAGTTCTAGACTAATTAAAAAATCATAAAACAATCTGTGAAATCTAATTATAAAAATCATATTTATTTATTTAATATTTTTAGAAAAGTTCATCTTGGGAATTAGCTTTCTTTTTACCTAAATGATCATATGCTAACTTTGTTACTTCTCTTCCTCTTGGTGTTCTAACTATAAAGCCTTGCTGTATTAAAAATGGCTCATACACCTCTTCCAATGTTTCTGAGCTTTCAGAAACAGCAGTAGACAAAGTAGTTATTCCTACAGGACCTCCTTTAAATTTATCAATTAGAGTAGTTAAAATTTTATTATCCATTTCGTCTAATCCATGTTTGTCTACATTTAATGATTTTAAAGCAAACTTTGTTATTTCAATATCAATATCTCCATTTCCTTTAATCTGAGCGAAATCTCTAACCCTCCTTAATAAAGAATTTGAAATTCTAGGTGTTCCTCTGCTCCTTCCTGCTATCTCAACTGAAGCTTGATTTTCAATCTTTATTTCTAAGATATCAGAACTTCTTTCAACAATTGTTGAAAGAAGTTCTGTTTTATAATACTCAAGTCTACTATTAATTCCAAATCTAGCTCTCATTGGGGCCGTTAAAAGTCCTGATCTAGTTGTTGCTCCAATTAACGTAAAAGGGTTTAAATTTATCTGAACAGTTCTAGCATTTGGACCAGATTCTATCATAATATCTATTTTATAATCTTCCATAGCAGAATACAAATACTCTTCCACAATTGGACTTAATCTATGTATTTCATCTATGAAAAGTACATCTCTTGGCTCAAGGTTTGTTAACAGTCCTGCTAAATCCCCTGGCTTATCCAAAACCGGGCCTGAGGTGACTTTAAGATTAACGCCTAATTCATTAGCAACAATATGAGCTAAAGTCGTTTTTCCTAATCCAGGTGGGCCATGAAATAAAGTATGATCTAAAGCATCGGATCTTTGATTACATGCCTCAACAAAAATTCGTAAATTATTTAAAATTTTATCTTGTCCCGCAAAGTCATCAAAACTTAATGGCCTTAAAGCTTTATCTGACTCAACTTCTTCATGTGTAAAATTGGAATCGGTTGGATCTAAATTTTCATTCATTAAACCAAAGATAAGCAAAAAGCAAATCCTTATTTATATAAAAAATTTATGATTTTAATGTTCTGTGATTTCCTCATCTTTCCCAATCGGAATAGTTTGGGAAACAAAATCTTCATCCTGACCTGGTTTACTATAATCGTAGGCCCATCTGTAAACATGAGGAATTTCCCCAGGCCAATTTCCGTGCAAGTGCTCAACTGGTGCTGTCCATTCCAAAGTAGTAGATCTCCAAGGATTTTTCTCCGCTTTTTTACCAAAAAACATACTGTGTATGAAATTATATAAAAAAACTAGCTGAGCCGCTCCCGCCAACAAAGCAAAAAGAGTAATAATAACATTGATATCTGCTAAATCATCAAAATATGGGAATGCTGTATTTGTATAATACCTTCTAGGAAGACCAGCCATTCCAATAAAATGCATTGGAAAAAATACTCCGTAAGCTGATATTGCAGTTACCCAAAAATGTATGTATCCTAAATTTTTATCCATCATTCTTCCAAATAATTTTGGAAACCAGTGATAAACGCCAGCGAATAATCCATACAGAGCAGAAATTCCCATAACTAAATGGAAATGTGCTACAACAAAATACGTGTCATGTATGTTAATATCCAATGTACTGTCCCCTAAAATAATTCCTGTTAAACCACCTGTTATAAATGTTGATACTAATCCTATTGAAAAAAGCATACCTGGATTAAATTGAAGGTTTCCTTTCCAAAGGGTAGTTATATAATTAAAAGCCTTGACTGCAGAGGGAATCGCTATCAAAAGAGTTGTGAAGGTGAAAACTGAACCCAAGAAAGGATTCATCCCTGAAATAAACATATGGTGTCCCCATACAACTGTAGATAGAAAGGCAATAGCCAAAATAGAAGCTACCATTGCTCTATAACCAAAAATTGGTTTTCTTGAGTTTGTAGCAATAATCTCAGATGTAATCCCTAAAGCAGGTAATAATACTATATATACTTCTGGGTGACCTAAAAACCAGAAAAGATGTTCAAATAAAACTGGAGAACCTCCTTGATAATGCAATACTTCTCCTTGGACAAAAATATCTGATAAAAAGAAGGAGGTTCCAAAACTTCTATCCATTATTAAAAGTAAAGCAGCAGACAATAAAACAGGGAAAGAAATCACCCCAATTATGGCGGTAACAAAAAATGCCCAAATAGTTAACGGTAGTCTAAAAAAAGACATTCCTTTTGTTCTCAAATTAATAACTGTTACTATATAATTTAACGAACCTAAAAGAGAAGAGGCTACAAAAATTGCCATTGAAATTAGCCATAAAGTCATCCCCATTCCAGAGCCTGATTGAGCTTGAGGCAAAGCACTTAAAGGCGGATAAATCGTCCACCCTGCTGCTGCAGGGCCCGCTTCAACAAACAAAGAAGATAACATAATTGCACTTGATAGAAAAAACAACCAAAAAGAAACCATGTTTAAAAATCCAGATGCCATATCTCTTGCTCCTATTTGAAGAGGAATTAATAAATTACTAAAAGTTCCACTTAACCCAGCTGTCAATACAAAAAAGACCATAATAGTTCCATGAATAGTAACTAGAGCTAAATATATGTTAGGATCCATAACTCCTTCTGGAGCCCATTTACCTAAAAAAATATCAAAAACAGCAAATGATTCTTCAGGCCAAGCTAATTGTAGTCTAAATAATAATGATAACGCAATGCCAATAAAACCCATAAACAATACACCAGTTATTAAATATTGTTTGGCAATCATTTTGTGATCTTGACTAAAAATATATTTAGTAATAAAAGTTTCTTTATGATGATGGTCTTGATGAAAGTCATCACTCTTATTCTTGTCAGAAAGTAAATCACCAAATTCAGTTGATTCCATTTTTACTCTGATTCTAGGGTTTTTATCTTTTTTGCCTTCCATTTTTAATATTCTTTATAACCTTTTTATTGCATAATTGATGAAAATGCTTCTTTGCTTGAAATCCATTTATTGTAATCTTTTTCAGTATCTACCACAATTTTCATTTGCATATTATAATGCGAAGTTCCACAAATTTTAGCACAAAGCAATAAATAATCAAATTGATATGGTTCAAGACTTTCTTCACCTTTAGCAATCAATTTCTGACTGTTATCATACCTAATTTTATTTATTCTATCCACTTTAGCAGCTACATCAGGGTTCATTCTCATTTCTGCTGTTGTTTTAGTAGGAGTGAATGAAAATTCTGTTATCATTCCAGGCACACAATTCATCTGAGCCCTAAAGTGTGGCATATAAGCAGAATGCAAAACGTCCTGAGATCTCATTTTAAAAATTATTTTTTTATTGACAGGGATATGAAACTCTTGAGTAACAACAATATCATCCCATCCATTTGGATCAGAAGAATCAATTCCCACCGAATTTCTTCCGTCGTAGTCATTCAAAAACCTAACATTTGCATCACCAAGAACATTATCCTGTCCTCCATACCTAGCTTTCCAATTCCATTGCTGAGCATAAAGTTCAATTACAATTGCATTTTCATCATCCTCGCTAAAATTCATAATGTTTGACCAGGTTAGCATACCATAAATTATTAAAACAAAAAATACAATTGCAGGAATTACAGTCCAAACTAATTCTAAATTATTATCGTGAGTAAAGAAAAAAGCTTTTCTATTGTTAATTCCTCTATACTTAAATGCAAAATAGTGTAAAAGTGCTTGTGTAAATGTCTGGGCAAACAATATAATTGCAAATGAAATCCACAAAAGACGATCGTAAGGCACACCGTGTTCTGAGGCTGCTTCAGGCAAAAGAACCTTGGAATAAGCCCAAAAACAATAAATAGTTACTACATAGATAAATACAAGAAAAGCAAACATTAACTTACCTTGCATATCATTATCTTTTTCAGTGGCTATTTGAGAATCATCCCTTTTATTTCCTAATTTGTTTTGAATTAATTGATAGATGTTACTAATCTGCCAAATAGCAATTCCCATCAAAAGTAATACCGCACCTGTTAACAATCCTATCATCTCGAATATTTAATAAACAAATTTTTCACTTTCTTTAAATAATGGATCTCCGCTTGGTTCTAAAGAAACTTTAGAAATTGTATTAAAAACAACATAAATAAACAACCCAGCAAAAAACATTATTCCTCCAATTTCTGGTATTCCAATATACCATTGATCTCCAACTGTAGCAGGCATTATCATATTATAAAAATCTAGATAATGACCAAATAAAATTATAAGACCAGTCATAATTATAAGCCAATTAATCCTTTTGTAATCACTGTTCATTAAAACAAAAAATGGAAAAATTAAATTTGTTACTATCATCCCCCAAAAAGGCAAGGGATAGTCTTCTATTCTAGTAACAAAATAAGTGACTTCTTCTGGGATATTTGCATACCAAATTAACATAAATTGTGAAAACCAAAGATAAGCCCAAAAGACACTTACTCCAAACATAAATTTGGCTAAATCATGCATGTGATTATCATTTACTTTTTCTAGATATCCTTGTGATTTTAAATAAATTGTAACCAAAGCAATCATAGTAATTCCAGAAACAAACATACTAGCAAAAACATACCAACCAAAAAGAGTACTAAACCAATGAGGGTCAACTGACATAATCCAATCCCATGACATCATTGATTCGGTAACTATAAAAAAGGCCAAAAAACCTGCCGAAAGTTGAAAGTTTTTCTTGTGATTAGAAATATCTTTTGCAGTATCTTGGGCAAGTGAAAGTTTTCTTGAAAAAAACCTATATAAATTCCATCCTAAAATGTAAAATATTGCTCTGGCTAGAAAAAATTTAGAATCTAAATACCCAGACTTGGCTTGAATTATTTTATCATGCGCTACAACTTCTGGATCCATCCAAACAAACAAATGATTCAAATGCATAGTACAAAGAACTAAAATCACAAATACAATTATAGATCCTGGAAGAAGGTACCCAGTTATGCCCTCCATGACTCTAAAAAGTATTGGAGACCATCCAGCTTGAGACGCTCTTTGAATAGCATAAAACGCTAAAGTTCCTAAAGAAATTAAAAAGAAAAATAATGCAGCAACGTATAGAGCTGACCAAGGCCTATTACTTAATTGATGATAGACATGCTCTTCATGAGAAACTTCGTGTTCTTGAGACTCTTGAGTATCTTCCTTATTTTGTTTTAAACTATTTCCTTTGTGATTAGTATCATTTAAACGATGTGTATCACTGTCATGGTCAGTACTATGTCCATGATCTCCATAAGACGCAACAATTGCATTTGATTCTTCAATAGAATGAGGAGCTGTATAAAATCCATAAAAAAGACCAATAAAACCAATTGCCATTAAAGTAAAGGAAAATATTTTTATATTTTTAGTAACTATATACATTAATCTAATCTGTAATTAAAATCATTTATTTAACCAACTTTTCTCTTAAACTTAAAACATACTGGGATATTTGCCATCTTTCTTTAGAATCCACCTGACTTGCGTGAGAACCCATTAGGTTTTTTCCGTACATCAAAACATGATAAGTGCTACCTTCTGTTATATCTCTATCTGCATAACTGGGTATTCCCAAAAACTTTTCTCTTGTCATCAAAATCCCTTGGCCATCCCCCTTTGAACCGTGACATACTGCACAATAAATACCATATAATTCTTTGCCTTTTGCTAAATTCTTTTCATTTTTTTCTAATGGTGAAAATAAGTTGTTTTTAGCTAAATCATATCCTTCGTTTGTATCTTCAAATTCATATGGTATCCAACCTCTGGAAATTGTACCTTCAACGGGAAGTTGAGCTTCAATTCCATTATTAAAAGCATCTGACTCATCATAAGTTCCATAACCCACAGATTCGTACATGTTAGGAAAAAACTGATAATTTGGCTTTGATGAATCAAAACATGATACCGTTATTAGGCAAATAAAAATCAAAACGGTAAAATTCAAATTTTTATTCATTACTTATTTTTTTATTATCATGTATTTTGATATCCAATACATCAGTATCTTGAATTAATTTTTTCAAATCTTTTTCATCCCCGCTAAATTCCATTACAATTAAAAATTTATCATCTGTTGTTTCAGGAATTGGATTTTCGGCTTCTTTAAATGGCCATAATTTACTTCTTAAATAGAACGTAATTACCATCAGGTGAGCAGAGAAATATACAGTCATTTCAAACATTATAGGAACAAAAGACGGCATATTTTCTATATAAGAAAAACTTGGCTTTCCTCCAATATTTTGAGGCCAATCTAATATCATGATATGATTCATCATCCATATTGCAAAACAAAACCCTATACACCCATATATGAAGGCAGTTATTGCAAGACGAGATTCTTTAAGGCCCATAGCTTTGTCTAAACCATGAACAGGAAATGGAGTGTAAACCTCTTCAATCTCATAATTAGCTGCTTTGATCTTCTTAACAGCATCTAAGAGCTTGTCGTCGTCATTGTATACGGCATGTAATATTTTATCAGCCATTTTTGTCTCTTAATTTTTTATAATTATCTCCTGACGATTTCAAAATTGTTTTTACTTCTGCCTGAGCAATTACTGGAAATGT
>CESU01057236.1_pt1 | contig 12013 bp, 8 predicted proteins | sample 531141 | NCBI WGS metagenome assembly CESU01 (sample SAMEA2621401, study PRJEB7988) | marine metagenome | isolation source: saline water (ENVO:00002010), including
TCAGATACACCCGGAATTTTAAAGCCTGCACACAAGCTTCATGAGTCGATGATGGACTTTGTAAATATGACTTTTGAAGACGCAGATATTCTACTTTATATGGTAGAATACAAGGATTATACCCTTAAAGATTCAAAACTCTTCAATAAAATAAAATTTACTAAAACTCCTCTTTTTTTAATAATTAATAAAATTGACAACATAGATCAAGCCAAGTTAGAAGCTGAAACTGATTATTGGAAAGAAGCTTTGCCTAGTGCTGAAATATGGCCGATTTCTGCGAAAGAAAAGTTTAATATTGAAGAATTAAAAAATAGAATTATAGATATTTTACCAGAAGGGCCTGCATACTTTCCAAAAGATCAAATTACAGATAAGCCAGAGAGGTTTTTTGTTAATGAAATTATTAGAGAAAAGATATTAATTAATTTTAAAAAAGAAATCCCATATTCGGTGGAAGTTATTACAGAATCTTTCGAAGAGGAAATTAATATTATTAAAATTAGATCAATTATAATGGTTGAAAGAAGCAGTCAAAAAGGTATTATTATTGGTCATAAAGGAAATGCAATTAAAAAAATTGGAACAGATTCTAGAAAAGATATGGAAACTTTTTTTAATAAAAAGATTTTTTTAGATCTTCAAGTGAAAGTCAATAAAAACTGGAGATCTAGCGACAAACAACTCAAAAGATTCGGATATAATCAAAAATGATATAATTGATTTAAAACATTAGATTTGTACCCCTTAAAAATATATTATGAGTTCTATTGTTGCTATTGTAGGAAGGCCTAATGTTGGAAAATCTACACTTTTTAATAGATTAATTCAAAAGAGAGAAGCTATCGTAGATTCGGAGAGTGGGGTAACTAGAGATAGACATTATGGTTTCTCGTTTTGGAACGGTAAAGATTTTACTGTTATTGACACTGGAGGTTATATGCTTGGTGGAGATGATAATTTTGAAAAGGAGATTAATAATCAAGTAATAATAGCTATTGAAGAATCTGACGTTATAATTTTTGCAGTCGATGTAGATAGTGGAATCAACACAATGGATAGTGAAATTGCAAGACTTTTGCACAAATCTAGTAAGCAAGTTATACTTGCAGTCAACAAAGTAGATAATCATAAAAGACAAATGGATTCAAATGAATTCCATTCTTTAGGCTTTGATAAAATTCATAATATTTCAGCGATAAATGGTAGTGGAACTGGTGAGTTATTAGATGAATTAGTTAGTTTTTTTCCTAAGGATTCTAAAAATGATGAAACTAATATTCCGGGATTTGCAGTTGTTGGAAGACCAAATGCTGGCAAATCATCTTTTATAAACGCCTTGTTAGGTAATGATCGTTATGTTGTAACAGAAATTGCAGGAACAACTAGAGACAGTATAGATACTCACTTTAATAGATTTGGTTTTGATTTCAAGCTAATTGATACGGCTGGTATTAGAAAAAAATCAAAAATTAATGATGATGTTGAATTTTACTCTGTTGTAAGATCAATAAGAACTATTGAAAATGCTGATGTATGTTTAATATTATTTGATGCTACTAGATCTTTTGATGCTCAAGTAAAAAATATTTTTTGGTTAGCGGCAAGAAATAATAAAGGAATTGTCATTTTGGTAAATAAATGGGATTTAGTTGATAAAAAAACAAATACAATTAAATTAATTGAAGAAGGGATTAGAAAAGAAATTGAACCATTCACGGATGTTCCAATTGTTTTTATTTCAAGTATAACTAAGCAAAGAATTTTTAAAGCTATAGAAACGGCAATGCTAGTTTATAAAAATAGAAAAAACAATATTGTCACTAGAAAGTTTAATGATTCTTTATTACCAATAATTCAAAAAACACCACCACCTGCTTATAAGGGAAAATATGTTAAAATAAAGTTTTGTACTCAATTGCCATCTCCTTTCCCTCAATTCGCTTTTTTCTGTAATTTACCTCAATATATAAAAGATCCTTATAAAAGATTTTTAGAAAATAAAATTAGGGAGATTTACGATTTTAACGGAGTTCCAATCAATATATTTTTTAGAAAAAAATAATTTTTCATAGTTCTCTCTTAATATTTACAAGAGCGGTTTTTATTTTTTCTAATTTTTTTATTACTTCAAATTTTTTGTTTAAAATTTTCATTTGTTCTTTAGCTCCTTCCAATGTATAGCCCTTTTCTTTTACAAGATGATGGATGGTTTGAAAATTTTCAATATCAATTGAAGAAAATCTTCTAGTTCCTTTACTATTTTTTTTTGGCTTTAGTACTTCAAATTCTTTTTCCCAAAATCTAATAAGAGATGTGTTAACTTCAAATGCTTTGGAGACTTCACCTATAGTATAATACAGTTTTTCAGGTAAATTGACATGCATTAATCTAGGGATTGATTTTCTTGAGTTGAAAGTTTTAATAATTCATCAAATTCTGCAGGAGTTAGGTTTCCGTAATAGAAATTTATAGGGTTATATTTTTTGCCATCTTTTCTTACCTCATAGTGTAGGTGAGGAGCTTGAGATCTTCCAGTACTTCCTACATAACCAATAACATCTCCTTTTTTTACTTTTTGATTTCTTTTTACATTGTATTTGTTTAAGTGAGCATACAGAGTTACATATCCAAACCCATGATCAATCCTTATATGTTTTCCATAACCAGATGATCTTGAGTCTGCTCTTGTCACTTTTCCATCTGATGCAGCATAAATTGGTGTACCTCTAGGAGCAGTAAAATCCATTCCAAAATGCATTTTTCTCGATTTATCAAAGGGGTCAGTTCTGTATCCAAAGCCTGATGCCATTCTAGTTAAATCGTTATTTTTTATTGGCTGAATTGATGGTATAGAGGATAAAAGCTTCTCCTTATCAGTAGCTAACCTTTCAATTTCATCTAAAGATTTGGATTGAATTACTATCTGTTTTGTTAAAATTTCAATCTTTTTTGTAGTCTCAATAACTAAATCTGAGTTTTCAAAACCTTCTAAGCTTTCATATCTATTTACTCCGCCAAATCCAGCTTTTCTAACTTCACTTGGAATCGGATTAGTCTCAAATAATACACGATAAATATTATTATCCCTTTGTTCAATATCTTCGAGGACTAGGTTGAGTTGATTTATTTTTTTATTTAATAAATCAAACTGAAGTTTATAATTTGAAATTTCTCTAGCTTGGGTAAGTTCAGTAGGAGTGTTTAATGCAGGTGATCTTAATAGAATTAGTAAAACCATTACTCCAAAAAACATGGAACTTAAAAGAAAAGCTAAAATATTTTTGAATTGAGTAGATCTATTTATTTCTACCTTTCTGTAAGAGAGAGTTTTTTGATCGTAATAATATTTGGTCTTAAACATTAACTAAATTATAGTATTTTTACCTATGATTTATATTTAAATAAATATAAAACTTAAGTAAAGATATAAAATTGTTTTTTTGTAAAAATATCAATTAAAATAGTAATAATGAATTCGAATTTAGTTCGTTCCGAATTTTTAAATTTTTTTAAAAATAAAAACCATAAAGTAGTTAAGTCTGCTCCAATGGTTATAAAAAATGACCCTTCCTTAATGTTTACTAATGCTGGAATGAACCAGTTTAAAGATAATTTTTTAGGAAATACAATAAGTAAGAATAAAAGAGTAGTGGACACACAAAAATGTTTGAGAGTTTCTGGAAAACACAATGATTTAGAAGAGGTAGGTATAGATACTTACCATCACACTATGTTTGAGATGCTGGGTAATTGGAGTTTTGGTGATTATTTTAAAAAAGAAGCAATTAATTGGGCCTGGGAACTTTTAACAGAAGTTTATAATATTGATAAGGGTTCTTTATATGTAACCATATTTGAAGGGTCAATAAACGATGGTACATCAAAAGATTCTGATGCTTACAACATATGGAAGGAGATTATTGATGAAAATAAAATAGTTTTAGGAAATAAAGATGATAATTTTTGGGAAATGGGTGATCACGGTCCATGTGGTCCTTGTTCAGAAATACATGTTGATATAAGGTCAAATATTGAAAAATCTTTAATTCCCGGAAAGGATTTAGTTAATAAAGATCATCCTCAAGTAATTGAAATATGGAATTTAGTTTTTATTGAATTTAATAGAAAATTAGATGGCTCTTTGGAGAAACTGCCATTAAAACACATTGACACCGGAATGGGATTTGAGAGATTATGCATGGTTCTACAAGGTGAGAAATCTAATTATGATACAGATGTTTTTAAACCCTTAATTAATGAACTCGTATTAATCACTGGCCATAAATATGGAATTAATGAGAAGAGTGATATAGCAATAAGAGTAATAGTAGATCATTTAAGAGCTGTAGCTTTTTCCATTGCAGATGGTCAACTTCCATCAAACACTGGAGCAGGATATGTTATTAGAAGAATTTTGAGACGAGGAATTAGATATGGTTATACTTTTTTAAATCAAAAAACACCATTTATATATAAACTTGTAAATAAACTTTCTGACCAACTTTCTAATGCTTATCCAGAGTTAAAAACTCAAATTGAAATAATCGAAAATGTAATAAAAGAGGAGGAAAAATCTTTTTTAAGAACCTTAGAAATGGGTATTTTAAAATTAAATGAAATTATTTTAAAAAATAAAAAAAATAAAATTTCTGGATCTATTGCGTTTGAATTGTACGATACATTTGGATTTCCGATTGATTTGACCGCATTGATATTAAGAGAAAATGAAATGACTTTTGATTCCAATAAATTTCATAAACTGATGAGTATTCAAAAAAATAGATCAAAATCTGCATCAACTTCTTTTTCAGAAGAGTGGAATATTGTTCATGAATTTAAACCAACCGAGTTTATAGGTTACGATCAATTAAATTCTAATTCTAAAATTTTAAAATATAGAAAAATTAGAAATAAAAAAAACGAGTTGATCTATCAGGTTGTTTTTGATAAGACACCTTTTTATGCTGAAGGTGGGGGACAAGTAGGAGATTCTGGGTTTTTAAATTTAGACTCAAATTCTATTAAAATATTAAACACGGTTAAGGAAAATGATACAATTATTCATTTAATGGATTCTCTACCAAAATCAATAAAAAATGATTTTAGTTTAAGTGTAGATAAAAAAATACGTTTTTATAGTTCATGTAATCACACAGCTACTCATTTACTTCACCAAGCTTTAAGATTTGTTTTGGGTATTCATGTTCAACAAAAAGGATCTATGGTATCTCAAAGTCATTTGAGATTTGATTTTTCACATTTTTCTAAATTATCCAACAAACAAATTGAAGAGGTTGAAAATTTTGTAAATCAAAAAATAGTTGAACAAATTGAATTGGAGGAAAACAGGAATGCATCGTATTTAGAATGTGTTGATGCTGGAGTAATTGCTCTTTTTGGCGAAAAATATGGAGAAGAAGTTAGATCTGTTAAATTCGGAGAATCTTATGAATTATGCGGAGGAACTCATGTCAAAAATACAAGTGAAATAAGAAGTTTTATTATAACTTCAGAATCTGCTATTTCAACAGGGATTAGAAGAATTGAAGCAATTAGTGGATCTAAAGCAATTGATCACCTAGTAAAACAATCAAAAACTCTAAAAGAAATTAGCACTAATATTCTAAATGATAAAGATCCAATTAGTGCAATAAATAAAATTAAGAATCAAAATATTTTTACAAACAAAAAGCTAGATAAAGCAAATAATGAGCTAATAGGATATTATTTTAAAGATCTAAACCAAAAATTAGAGATTATAAAAGATTTAAAATTTTGCTCAATAGAATTATCATGTTCTCCAAATGTTTTAAAGAATTTAGCTTTTAAAGCAGGTAAGGAAATTGATAATTTATTTTTAGTGTTATGTTCTAATTTTGAGGGTAAAGCTTATGTAATGTGTTATATTTCTAAAAGCCTGAATGAATCTAAAAAACTGAATGCACAAGAAATAATTAAAAAATTGGGTGACATTATTAATGGTTCAGGTGGAGGTCAACCATTTTTTGCCACAGCTACTGGAAATAATGTAGCAGGTTTGAAAAATGTAATTAAGAAATCAAGAGATTTCTTAATTATCTAAATAAAAATTATTCTAACTCAACTGTATTAGATGCAACAGGAGGATACACAGATAAAATTTTAAAAACATAGTTATCTACCAATTCATCTCTATTAATTTTATTTGATGATAGTAAGCTACCAATTCCTTTTCCTTGCCATACTAATTGCTTTGATTTAGTATCTATTATATCAATATATAAAGCACCTTCAGATGTAGTATGTGAAACCCTTCTGTAATTTCTTCCATAGTAAGGTTGCCAACCTATATTGTATGGACTATAATAAGAATTATCTATATAAATGTTTTCAGACGATTTGGTTGAGATATTAATCAATAAATCAGGCTTTTCACTTATCGTCATTCCTTTTTGAGTAAGATTTTTTTCAATTGATTTAAGAATTCTTTTTTTATCAATATCGGATATTTCTACTTCATCTATTCCATTTTTATAAAAAGCGAAAGATTGATATTTATCAAAATCAACTTCAGAGTCAAAATCAGAATAAACCTTAATAGAATTACAGCTATTTAGAAATAATCCTATTAGAAAAAGAAGTAAAATAGATTGGTTAAATATTTTCATTGTTTTATTTTTATTAATTAAATCAATAACTGTGCCTAAATCAAATTTTCTAAACTAATTGGCTCATTAAAGTAAAGATATATAATATAAATTTAATGTTTAATTTCAATAAAATAGTATCTGTAAATCAAGAGATTAGTTTACCAATATTAAAAAAATATAATAAAAAAATATATTTCAAAAGAGAAGATTTAATACACCCAATTATTTCTGGAAATAAGTTTCGAAAATTAAAATACAATATTAAAGAAGCACTAAAAATAAATAAAACTCATATTATAAGTTTTGGAGGTGCATATTCAAATCATTTATTAGCTCTTTCTTATGTAGGTAAGCTTTATGGGCTAAGCACTGTGGGTATAATAAGAGGTGACGAATTATTAAAAAAGAAATTAAATTCTACATTACAAAAATGTAATGATTTTGGAATGAAGTTTATTTATGTTTCAAGAGAGGATTACAGAAAAAGAAATCAAAAAAAATATATCGATTCTTTACAGAAATTATATAAAAATTCTTTTATAATTCCCGAAGGAGGAACTAACTATTTAGGTGTAAAAGGGTGCGAAGAAATTTTGACTAAAAAAGATGAATTTTTTGATGTAATTTGTTGTCCAGTTGGTTCCGGCGGAACGGTTTCTGGTTTAATTAATTCAAAAAATATAAATCAAAAGATTTTAGGGTTTTCAGCTTTAAAAGCAAGTGGAATAAATAATGTAATTAGTAACTTTGTAAATAATAATAATTGGGAACTTTATGATGATGTTTTTTTTGGAGGTTATTCAAAAGTAGATAATAAATTAGTAAGTTTTATAAATGAAACTTACGTTAATACAGGGATATTATTAGATCCTATCTATAATTCTAAGATGTTATTTAGAATTATTAATTTGATATTAAATAACAAGTGGCCCTTTGGAGATAAGATTTTAATAATTAACACAGGAGGTTTACAATCTGTATATGAAATGAACCTTAAATTAAAGAAAAAAGGATGTATAACTATAAACCATTAATACTTGTTTTATTATTTTTTCTAAGTTCATGTGGGGTTAAAAAGCTTTCTTACAAAAAAAAGAACCCAAAAAAAATAGAAAATAAATCTCTAAAATCAGTTAATCGTTTTTTTAAGTCAATGACTAATTTGGAAAGAACTCATTGGTATGTCAATACTTATTCCAAAACTGCTATAAATGAAATGAAAAAATACGGAATTCCCGCTAGCATAACAATGGCTCAAGGAATTCTAGAGTCTAATTCTGGGAATGGTGGATTAGCTCTAAAATCTAATAATCACTTTGGAATAAAATGTCACTCTGGGTGGAGTGGAAAAAAAGTATATCACGATGATGATGAAAAAGGAGAATGCTTTAGAAAATATAAAAACCCTGAAAAATCCTATAGAGATCATTCTGTTTTTTTGGAGTCTAGGGACAGATACGATTTTTTGTTTAAAATAAGAAAAGGGAATTACGTAAAATGGGCAATAGGTTTGAGAAAAGCAGGGTATGCTACTGATCCAGCTTATGCCGATAAATTAATTTCTATTATTGAAAGATATGAACTGTGGAAATTAGATGGATCAAAAAAACCTCTAAATTCAAGAAAAGAAAAAAGAAAGAAACCAAAACCAGTTGTTAAAAATAAAGAAATAAAAAACAGGACTGATAAATATGTAGTTGAAAAGGGAGATACATTATACTCCATTTCTAAAAAACTAAAAATTAGTATTTCAGATTTGCTTAAGATCAATAATATTTCCGGAAATAATTTAAGTATAGGGCAGGTTTTAAAATTGAAATAAATGTTTTATAAAAGAAGTAGTGAATTATTTATAAAAGCTCAAGAAGTAATTCCTGGAGGAGTTAATTCACCTGTTAGAGCTTTCAAGTCTGTTGGAGGAACGCCCATTTTTGCATCAAAAGCTAAGGGTGCCTATGTGATTGACGAAGATGGAAATCGTTTTATAGATTATATTTCTTCATGGGGACCTATGATTTTAGGTCATGCGCATCCTAAAGTAGTTGAAGCTATTTCTAAGGTTGCTAAAAATGGAACTTCCTTTGGAATGCCAACCTTATTAGAAACCAAACTAGCTAAATTAGCATTGTCTATGGTTCCTAATATGGATAAAATAAGATTTGTTAATTCTGGAACTGAAGCATGTATGAGTGCAATTAGACTTGCTAGAGGATTTACTAAAAGAGATAAGATTATAAAATTTTCAGGATGTTACCATGGTCATTCAGATTCATTTTTGATTGAAGCTGGAAGTGGAGTGGTTACTTTTGGAACTCCAAATAGCCCTGGGGTTACGGAAGGAACGGCAAAAGATACGTTAATAGCTCCCTATAATAATATTTCATTTGTAAAAACCATTTTCAAGGAAAACCCTGGGCAAATAGCAGCAATAATTATTGAACCAATAGCAGGTAATATGGGATGCGTAATTCCTAGTTCTGGTTTTTTAGAAGGTCTAAGGAAACTGTGTGATATTAACAATTCTTTACTAATTTTTGACGAGGTTATGACTGGATTTAGATTGTCAAAAGGCGGAGCACAAGAAGTTTTAGGAATTAATGCAGATATTGTTACTTACGGAAAAGTAATTGGAGGAGGTTTGCCTGTAGGAGCTTTTGCCTCTAGAAACGAAATAATGAACGAATTATCTCCTGACGGCTCTGTATACCAAGCCGGAACACTTAGTGGAAATCCTTTAGCTATGATTGCGGGATATACTACATTAAATGAACTTAACGAAAATAATGAAGTATATAAAAGTTTAGATGATAAGTCATCTTATTTAGGAATTGAAATGAATAAGATTTTAGAGAGTAAAAAAATTGATTTTCAAATTAATCAATTTGGATCTATGATATCATTGCATTTTTGTTCTGGACCTGTAATAGATTTCGAATCTTCAATGAAAGGGAATAATAATAAATTTAAAAAATACTTTCATGGCATGCTTAGCGAAGGTATATATTTACCTCCAAGTCCATTTGAAAGTTATTTTTTAAACGATGCGTTGTCTTACAACGATATAGATTTTACTTTAAAGGCGTTAAAAAAAGTTTCAAAATCTCTTTAGATTGGCTTTCCAATCAAAATACTGTTTATTTTATTAGCAACCATTTCAAGATGCATTTTACTCATTTTATCAGAACTTTTTTTAATTGATTTTTTAATGTCTTTTCTAAGTTCAAGCAATTGACCAACAGCAATAGTTCTTATGTCAGACTGACTAACTTTTACTGTAGTTACCCTTCCTCTTGCCCATGATGGAACAGAGCCTTGCTCTTCTTTCATTATGTAACTGATTCTATCTAGATAGACTAACTGTAAATTCCTTCTATAAACATCAATTGTTTTATTTGTGTAAACTTCTTCCCAAATTCCTCTTTTTAAATCGGACATCATATCGATTAGTGTGTAGGCATTATTACCATTAAGAGCTTCGTTTTCAATCATTCTAGCCATTCTGCCAAAATCTAAGATACTGTTCAGTGTTCTTGATTGAGTAGCTCTAATTCTATTGGTGTTTCCTGCAAACTCAATTTTATTTAAAATATTCTTATCAATCATCCATGTTGGAGTTTTGAAAAGTTCCTTTTGTAAAAAGTTCATACAATTTTTTTGATGAGATTTATCAACATGTGTATAAACTGCTCCAGATTGATCGTATGTTTTATAATATTGATAAACACCTCCAATATTGGATGTAACATGTCCCATATATCTATTATATTGAGATAACACCTGTCCATACATTGTGTTTAGATCTGCATAATCTTTCCCTTTTTCAGCTGTCCATTCAATTAGATTAGGAATAATTCTTTTCAAATTAAGTATTCCATACTCACTAGCTTTTACTGCATTGTCTCCTAAATCTTCAGTTTGTGAACTTGGATCAATTCCAGCACTACCAAACCTGTGTAATAAACTATCTTGATTATCAAGAATCCATTTGTCTAAAACATCTTTTTCATCTCTAGCATTTTCTGCTTCTAAAATTGGACGATATCCCCATTTTATAGAGTGTTTGTCATAAACTCCTACATTAGGCATTAAAGCGACTCCTTTATCTTCAGGCTGAGCTATATAATTAAACCTAGCATAATCCATAATTGAAGGAGCAGTTCCATACTTTTTTGTAAATGTTGCTGACCTTAAAGAATCTACTGGGTACGCACTACTACTACCCATATTGTGTGGTAAACCAATTGTATGACCGACTTCATGGGCTGATACAAACCTAATTAACCTCCCCATAACTTCGTCCTTGAACGCTACACCTCTTGCTTCCTCATTTATAGCGGAAGTTTGAACAAAAAACCAATTTCTTAAAAGAGTCATGACATTATGATACCAATTGATATCAGATTCTAAAATTTCACCAGACCTAGGGTCGCTAACGTGAGGTCCGTTTGCATTTGGTATAGGAGAAGCTAAATACCTTACAACAGAATATCTTACATCTTCAGGGCTCCATTCTGGGTCTTCCTCTTTTGTAGGTGGATCTTTTGCTATTATAGCATTTTTGAAACCTGCTTCTTCAAAAGCTACTTGCCAATCTTCAATTCCTTGTTTAATATATTTTCTCCATTTTACTGGAGTTGCTCTGTCTATGTAATATACTATCTGTTTTTTAGGATTAACAAGTTCCCCTTTTTGAAATTTCTCAATATCTTCATCTTTTACTTCTAACCTCCATCTATCAAGGTATTTTAAAGATTTACTTTCTTGAACATCTAACCCATAATCTACTTGACTTCTAGCGAACCAACCAACTCTTTGATCAAAATATCTTCTTTTCATTGGAACCTTAGGTAGTAAAACCATCGAATTATTAAACTCTAAAGAAATAGTTCCTGTACTTGAATTAGATGGTGGTTCCGAGGAATTATAAGTCTTTACGTGTCTGGATTCAATATTTTGTGGATAACTATTTATAGATTCAATAAAGGATTTTTTAGTATTAAGACTTGAAATTTTATAACTTTTTCTTCTTGATTGTGGAAACCCTAGAGGCTTAACATCTTCTGTAAATAATTTTGTTACATCAATTACTGATGATGTAGAATCTTTACTTATTGTAGCTATTTTAAAACTATATAAAACAGGCTCAAAATTGGAATTAACAACTGCTTCACTCACTGGTAAAGAATCATTTGCAACAACGTTATGCGAAACTACTCTTAATAAAATATTTTCATCTTTTTTGTGCCATCTTAAAACTTGAGTATTTTGTTTTCCTCCTCCAAAACCAAGTCCTGATGCTGTTTTAGAAATTCTTGTTACCATTAACATTTCTCTTCCCAACAAAGAGTCATTTATTTCATAGTAGTATTTATCTTTTACTT
>CESU01006413.1_pt1 | contig 11948 bp, 18 predicted proteins | sample 531141 | NCBI WGS metagenome assembly CESU01 (sample SAMEA2621401, study PRJEB7988) | marine metagenome | isolation source: saline water (ENVO:00002010), including
ATTAGAATCCTTAAAAACTAAATTATCGGGTCTTTTTTATTTAAATCCTTTTGTCAGAATATTAGGATTCGAACCTAAAAATCTTTAACTCCCAAAGCTAAAGCGATACCGTTTCGCCACATTCTTCTTTTCTAAAGGATTTGAACCTTTATCTGAGTATTGAAAAAACTCTGTCCTAACCATTAGACGAAGAAAAACGAGACTAACCTCGCATCAAATTGATTGACTCTATAGAAACTGAGCCTTGTATTCGGTAATAGACGACCAAAAGGCCTAAACCTACGGAAGATTCTGCAGCGGCGACAGTTAAAATTAACAACGCGAAAATTTGGCCAATCCTATCGTCCAAATAAACAGAGCTAACTAAAAATATGAAATTAATAGCTAATAGCATTAACTCGACTGAAATTAAAACTAAGATAGCATTTTTTTTGTTGAATATAATGCCTGAAATTCCTATAAAAAAAGTAATTGTTGGGATAATGATAAAAGTTAGAAGATCCATCTTATATAGAATTATTTTAGTTTTTAGGTTATAAAGTTCGGTCGACAGTAAGCAATAATCCGATCGATAATTTTTTTCTAGCGTGTCAGATCACCTTTTTGGTTTGGCCCCAAGAACAACCGCTTATTTCTGCAAGAACTGCTCCTTTCGAAATCGAACTATACCAAAATTTTAGATTACCTTTACCTTTTCCCATTCTTACGCCTTCAGATTTTTTTGTTATAGTTTTATTAGGGAACAAGTTTAGTCAATACTTTCCTTGAGATTTTAACAAACGTTTCAAAATTTTACCTAATGATTCAATCTGTTTATTATTAAGCTTTCCTGCTTCAACGGATACTATGGTAAAATCTTTTAAAGAAGCGCCGAAAATACGATTATTCAAAAATTTGATTCTTTTTCTGCTAAATAAAGTTTTAAATTTAGTTTTTTTTGGGTAAAGCAACATCTTATGTAAAATGATAACGAAAGGACTTGAACCTTTACTTCTTAAAACTTGTTTCTAAAACAAGCATGTCTACCAATTCCATCACGCTATTTTAGAGATAGTTGGATTTGAACCAACGAATAACAGTATCAAAAACCGTCGCCTTTACCTTTTAGCTATACCTCTATAAACTATACTTGATAATCACAGAATTCGAATCTCGTAGAACTTGCTTATAAACATCTTGCGATTTAGTTATAAATTTTTTTTGAAGAGTAAGCGTAATAGTCCCTATCATAGCTAAAAGAAGTATAAAACCTAAAGCAACAAAAAGATAAGCAAAAGATGTAAAGAACAACTCTCCCAAATAAAGAGTGTTTGAAGGTTTAAAACATCACGCGGAAAAATCAAAACAGAAATTGAATGACAATAATGATTCTTGAACTTTAACTAAAGGAATATCGTATAAATTTAGTAGCACAAAATTAACATTAAATAATATTAAAGCTTCAAGTAAAAAAATGAGACCAAAAATAAAGGCTATTAAAAGGTATTGTTTAGCGCCTTCTTTTAATTCGGATAATTTTATATTCAGCATTATTAAGACAAATAAAAAAAGGACAGCGATTGCCCCAACGTAAACAATTAAAAAAAGAATAGGCAAAAATTCAACATTCAAAATAAATAATAAGCAGGATAAATTAAAAAACGTTAGTATTAGAAAAAGCACGGAATATATGGGGTTTTTAGAACTTACAACCATAAAAGAGCAAATAAGAGCTAAACCAGAAAAAAAATGAAATACAAAATAGCTAACAGTTAAAAACATCAAACTTATAATTTTAAAGAAGCAAGATTTGAACTTGCAATTCTAAAAGAACTAAATTTACAATTTAGCGATTTAACCAATTCATCCATTCTTTAATTTAGGCAAATAAAAGGACTTGAACCTTCAATCTGTAACGCCACAAATTACTGTTTTAACCCATTAAACTATATATGCCTTATTTTTTTAAATTCTTAACTCCATAGACACTTCTTGAACTTGCTCTACTGGAAACAGCCGATAGATCAAATTTACCACGAATGGCTACGTTCCTAACACCGATCAAATCACGGCTCCTACCGCATCGAATTAAGATCGTCGAATGTTGTTGAAGATTATGGCCTTGACCAGGAATTTTGGCTATTAGGCTTTGCTTCGTTTTAACTAGTTTTATTTTACAAACCCTTCTATTTGCAGAGTTCGGCTTTTTAGGGGATATCGTTAAAACTTTTAAACAAACTGCGCTTTCTTGAGGAAAACTACCTAAATTATTATATTTCTTTCTTGATCTTTTAATAAGTTTTATTATACGATTCATCTTTCTAATTTCGAAACTGGACTTGAACCAGTAACTTTATAGGTGTAAGCTAAACATTCTACCATTGAATTATCCGAATTTATTTGATTCCGTCTTTACAAAAGAAGGCTAAAACATAATAAATTTTTAAGTTTAAACCTTACTATTTAACCAAAGTAAAAATCTCTCTGAATCAACTGATTCAATAGCTATAGGCATAGCCCCGTGCGCCGAACCGCAAATTTCGCTGCATTGACCAAAAAATACTCCATTTCTCAGAATATATAAACTTGTTTGATTTAACCTTCCGGGACAAGCGTCCAATTTAACTCCCAAAGAGGGAACGGCCCAACTATGCAAAACATCCGCTGCGGTAATTAGAACTCTAATATGGGTTTTTAAAGGTAATACAACTCGATTGTCCACCTCTAACAATCTTAATGTTCCGAATTCAAGATCGTCCTCCGCTACAACATAACTATCAAATCGAACAGCGCAAGATTGAGCTTCGAAGTCACTATATTCATAACTTCAAAACCACTGATTTCCGATACACTTGAGCGTCAAAGCAGGATCGACAATCTCATCAATCGAATAAAGAAGAGCAAAAGAAGGAAGGGCTACTACAATCAAAATTAAAGAAGGTATAACTGTTCAAATTATTTCGATTACTGTGCCATGAACAACAAAACGCGAATTCGAGTTAGCGCTTTCCGAAGTTTTTTGAAAATAATATAAAGTTCTGGCCATAACGACAAGAACAAAAAAGAAAATAAAAGTAATGAAAAACATTAAATCATGATGAAGATTTATAATACCTTCCATAACAGGTGTGGCAGCGTCTTGGAAATATAATTGCCAGGAAGTCGATGAATCTAAAAGAAAAGAATATCGCATCAAACAAAAAATTTTCGAAAATAGGATTTGAACCTATGACTTTTTGATTTTCAATCAAATGCTCTAACCAACTGAGCTACTTCAACTTTTCAGCAAGGATTTGAACCTTGAATCTTTCGATTAACAGTCGAACGCTTAAACCAATTAAGCTATTGAAATTTTTATCAAGAGCTTCTTCGAACACCGCAAATAAGACCTGAACTGGCACGATTTCTAAAGCCTATTCTTGATAAACGATAATTTTTAAAAATTGAATACCTTTTATTTGTTAAGAAACAGGTATTTTGGTTAATACTTAGGTTTTTAAAGTCTTTCGTAATAACTTTTTCCTTTAGAATTTTTTTTGAAAAACCTGAATCTATTAAAAGATCAAGCGATAAGCGTAAAATTTCATTTTTAAGGTATAGATTTCGCTCTTTAAAATATAATTTATTCATCTTTACAAAACTCCATTAAAACATCACAAAAGACTAAAAGTAATTAAAACAAACGATAACGAAATTGGTAAAAAAACTTTTCAACATAAACGCATTAATTGATCTATTCGATATCTGGGGAACGAAGCTCGAACTCAGATAAAAAAAAAGAGTATAGCAGATAATTTAAAAGCTAGGATAAAAGAATCTAGGATAAAAGGTTTCGAAAACAGAGAAAGTCATCCGCCAATAAAGATTATTGTTGTAAGAGAACTCATAAGTATCATTGAACTATATTCAGCTAAAAAAAATAAAGCAAAACCCATACTCGCGTATTCAACGTTATAGCCTGAAACAAGCTCGCTTTCGGCTTCGGGTAAATCAAAAGGAGCACGATTAGTTTCGGCTAAAATGCTAACTAAGAACATAAAAAAAATAGGAAAAAGAGGAACAAGAAAAAATAAAAATTCCTGAAATAAAATTATACTAAAAAAGTTTAAAGAGCCGACGCAGACCAAAACAGTTACTAAAATGAGTCCGATTGCGACCTCATAAGAGACCATTTGAGCGGCGCTTCTTAAAGAACCGAAAAAAGCGTAACGAGAGTTGCTGGATCAGCCGGAAAGTATAATCCCGTAAACGCCCAAAGAAGAAACAGCAAAAATAAAAAGTAAACTTAGGTCAACGTCTACGTAAAAGCCAGTGAAAGAAAGAGGAATCAAAGCCCAACCGAACAAGCTTAAAAAAAGAGTTAAAACAGGAGCAAAAACAAAGCTAAATGTGCTAGCGTTTGTCGGAATAACAGTTTCTTTTAGAAGCAATTTTAAGCCGTCAGCTAAAGGTTGCAACAAACCCAAGAAACCGACGACATTAGGACCTTTTCGCTGCTGCATTGACCCCATTACTTTTCTCTCTGCAAGAGTAAGATAAGCCACCGAAATTAAAATAGGAACAATAAGAACTAAAAAACATAATAATTTTTCTAACAAAAACATCAAAAATAAAAGAATTCCAAAAGTTAAAGGAATCGAACCTTTAATCCTTGAATTTGAAATCCAATATTTTAACCGTTAAACTAAACTTTTGAGATAGTGTGAGATTTGAACTCACGACGCTACTTTGCGTTTGAACTTTCAAAATTCATGCTTTAAACCACTCAACCAACTATCTTTATTTTAAGATCAAAAAAATTTCACCGAAATTTTTGATCAGCGAACTCTGAGTCGAATTAGACTTAAAGATTAAACCTAAATTTTGAGAGTTATCATATTTTTTTAAATTTGTTCGAAACTTAATAGAAGAAAAAAGCCCTAAGTTATTTAAGGGCTTTATTACACGGATTTCTATAAAAATTTTGCTACTTTTATTTACGAAATTTAGAGGAATTTGTTTTATAACGCAATAGCGTATAAAGCCTTCTTTTTGTAACTTTTTTAAGAACAACCAAGAAAGAAATGAGTAATTTACTAGAATTTTTTTATTCGTGTTATTTTTATAGGAAAGTTTTAGTAACAGTTTTTGTAAGAGTTGAATCGTTTATTTTTAAAGTTTTTGCTTATTGGGAGTTGAACCCAAATCAATAACTTCGTAAATTATTATTTTATCCGTTAAACTATAAGCCCTTATTTCATTAGTGAAATAAACAAGCCTCTAAAAAAATAAACGACTTCAAATCCTTCAAATCGTTCGAGAGTTTAAAACTTATTAAAGAGTCGCTCAAAGTGTTACTAAAAGATAAAGAATTAATAGATTTAGATATAAACAATTTATAATCATCGGCAGCATAAAAAATAGCTCCTAAATCTAGCTTAGTAATTATATATAAATCTAATGGGGTATCTTCGGAGACTGAAATGGCTGGAGAAGTTTGAGATGAACCGTCTTGAAGCTTTAACCTGCGGCTTCTTACTTTTAAAGTTGCGGAAATAGAAGGGATCAAATAATAAGCAAAGCTTAAATATAATAAAATAAAGAAAAATAAAGCCCAAAAAATTTGGGACGAAAAAGTAAATAAATCGAATTGAGGCATCTGAAAATCGTTATTATAAGCTTGAAAGGAATTGAACCTTTAATCATAAAGTTATGAGCTTCATGTTTTAACCATTAAACTACAAGCTTATCAATCAAGAGCTCCTTTTTGCCATTCATAAACAAAACCAATTGTTAAAACAAAGAGGAAAAAAAGCATAGAATAAAGGCCGATAGAGTTTATACTCGAAAACGAAACAACAAAAGGAAATAGAAAACTAATTTCTAAATCAAAGATAAGGAATAATATTGCGACAAGATAGAACCTAACGTCAAACTCATTTCTCGAATCCTCAAAAGGATTAAAACCGCACTCGTAAGCTGTTAATTTCTCTCGATCGTCAGCTTTTTGAGACACAACAAAGGAAAGAACAAATATAATTAAAGATAATATAACGCTTGCGCTTAAAAAAATTAAAATAGAAGAGTAATTTTTCAGAAACATCTTGAAAATATAAAGAGCTAAGTAATGGAATTGAACCATTAACTTTAGGTTACAAAACTAAGACTTTTCCGTTTAAGCTAACTCAGCAAAATAATATTTAAAGGAAGTTTTTCGTTGAAGCTTTACCAAGACAGGAAAATTGACTAAATCGAATTTGTAAAGAAAGGACTCGAACCTTTATCGGATAACTGATGAGATTATTAAGCGACCATTGCTAAACTTTACGAACTGAAATTAAGCCTTTTTCTAAGCGGCCCAAAATAGGAACGAATAATATAAAAAAAGAAAAATAATAAATAGTAGCAACTTGGCCTACTTCAATATAAGGTGATTCCGCAGGGGCTTGGCCTAAGTAACTTAAAAGAAAAAAGTCCGCAACCAAAAACCAAAAAAATTTTTGGTATAAAGGTCGATAAAGTGAAGATCTTACGGACGAGGTATTGATAACAGGCAACACAAGCAGAACTAGAAGAGACGCAAATAAAGCTAAAACACCCATTAATTTATTAGGTATCGACCTAAGAATAGCGTAAGCGAACAAAAAGTATCATTCAGGCACAATGTGCTCAGGCGTGCTCATAGGATTAGCTGGGATGTAATTGTCAGGATGACCTAAACTATTAGGGGCGTAGTATACCCAAAAAGAAAAAAAAACTAGACCGCCAACTAAACCTAGAGTATCTTTAATAAAAAAATAAGGAAAAAAAGCTATCTTATCAGCGTGAGACGAAATTCCTAAGGGATTATTTGAACCGTCATTGTGCACAGCAGCCATATGAACTACTACAACGCCAGCAATTAAAAACGGAAGCAAATAATGCAAACTAAAAAATCTGTTTAGAGTAGCATTATCCACAGAAAAACCTCCTCAAAGAAGAGTCACGATCTTGTCGCCAACGATCGGAAACGCTGTAAAAAAATTTGTTATAACAGTTGCAGCTCAAAAACTCATTTGACCCCAAACTAACACATAACCCATAAATGCAGTAGCCATCATAAGTATTAAAATTATAACACCCAAAGATCAAACTAAACCTCTTGGTTGCATGTAGGAACCGTAATATAAGCCACGAGCTATATGAATGTATACAGTAATAAAAAACATTGACGCTCCATTAGCGTGAATATAACGTATAAGCCAACCACCGTTTACGTCTCTCATTATATGCTCAACGCTTAAAAAGGCTAGATCAACGTGAGGTGTAAAATGCATCGCTAAGGCGATCCCAGATAAAAGTTGAGTAACTAAGCACATGGCCGCCAGGAAACCATAATTTCAGAAAAGCGTAAGATTAGATGGCGTGGGGTATTCAATCAAATGGGCGTTTATAAGCTGAAATAAGGAATGTTGCTTTATTGATAAAACCATCTCGTATTAAAATTAGAAGATAAATAACAAAGTAACGTAGGAAAGTATATTATTTAAGCTTTCTGGTTTTATTAGAAAGAAGACTACAAAAAAGAAAGAGGTTGTTAGGGGCAACTCGAAACCCTTTAAACAATTCCTATCAAAAAGAATATTGTTAGAAGAAAGATTAAAAAATAAAACTTTGATTAAACGAATATAGAAAAAGCAAGAAATGCAGCTCAAAATTACAAGCGTTAGCGCCAAAACTGCGCGCTCTTCTAAAACTAGTAACATTAAAACATTGAATTTACTATAAAATCCAGCTAAGGGAGGAATGCCACCGACAGAAAATAAAAGAATCGCCAAAGATAAAGAAATCATGATATTTCATTTTTTCAGAAAAGACCAATTAATTAAATACTTAAACAAAAACCCGCGAGAACTAAAACCAATAAGTAACGAAAATAAACCCAAATTCATGATCATATAAATTACAAGATAAATAAGCGCGGATTTAACAGAATCAAGTTTACCAGAACTAAAAGCCAACAAGATAAAACCGACGTGGCCTATAGCCGAGTAAGCCAAAAGCCTTTTAATTTTTTTTTGATATAGAGCTACAACGGATGAAATAAGAACTGAAGCGATACCCGAAAAAGTCATTAAAAAAGAACAAATCGTGTTATGGTTTAAAAAAGCTAACAAAACAAATTTAAAAAGTAAACAAAAAATTATTGCTTTAGGAATAATAGAAAAAAACGCGGAAATATTTATTAAGGCGCCCTCATAAACGTCACATATTCAAAAGTGCGAAGGGGCAGCTCCAAGTTTAAAAAATATAGCAACTAAAAACAAGCAAATACCAAAAAACGTTAAATCAAACCTAATGGAATCTTCTGAAGTAATTATAGCTATAACATCAAACGAAGTTGAGCCTAATGAAAGGTATAAGAAAGAAAAAGAAAGTATTAATAAACAAGAAGAAAAAGCACCTATAACGAAATACCTTAAACCGGCTTCATTGCTGTATTCTGAGTTTTTTCAAAAACCGGCCAAAACATAAAAAGCTAGGCTTTGAAGCTCTAAAATCACGTAAACAAAAAGAAAATCATTTGAAAAACAAAGAGCCGAAAGGGCCAAAAAAGAAAATATTAGTAACAGATCAAACTCGTATTGAAATAATAGGCGGACTGAGTAATAGCTACGATTTAAAAAAAGGATAAAGCAACCAACTATAAACAGCAAAGCCTGAAAAAAAATATTAAAGGGCGAATAAATTGACAAACCGTTTAAAATTGCAAAACTAGGATCTGAAATATCCACAAGCTGAAAAAGCAATACAATAAATACGAAAATTGAGGACGAAGTTATTATAGAAAGTAATGGCGGAAAAGAATAAGACTTAAAACTAGTAAAAAGAACAGAAAAAAGAATCGCTAGCAAAATATATATAGCTAGTGAAAACTCAACCAAACACAAAAACAAACAATTCATCTATTTTGATAAAATTCTTCTTTAGGGACTTGAACCCTAAACTCAAGAAGAGATGAGATTTTAAATCTCAAGCGTATACCCATTCCGCCAAAAAAGAAAGCTATAATATTATTATGGAAGATCTTAAGAAATTCACTATAATGTCAGGATATAAACCAAATAAAAAAGTTAGTAGAAGAAAAGGAAACAAAGTATAAAACTCGCGCCTATTTAAATCTCTAAATTCTAAAATAGAATACTGTTTATTATTACCAAAAGCTATACGATTGCATAGCCATAAACTATAACCGATACCTAAAACCATACCGGAACCAGCAAATAAAGCGGCCCAACTATTAGCTTCAAAACAACCTATGAAAATTAAAATTTCACCAACAAAACTACTTGTCGCAGGTAAACCAATGTTACCCATAGTAAAAATAATGAAACAGACCGTCAGAAGAGGCATAGAATGAATAAGACCACTGTAATATTTGACAATTCTGGTTTGATGCCTTTCATACAGAACGCCAATGCAAAGAAATAAAGCTCCTGAAACTATCCCGTGACTAATCATTAGAAGAATACTTCCTAACATACCCTGAAAATTATTTGAAAAAATACCTATTGTGACTAAACCCATATGAGCGACAGAAGAATAAGCTATGATTTTTTTTAGATCAATTTGCTGTATTGTAGTTAAAGAAGCGTAAACAACGCCAAAAATACTAATAGAAAAAATTAGAGGAGCGAAAAAAGATGAAGCTTCGGAAAACAAACCAATAGAAAATCGGATGAACCCAAAACCACCCAATTTTAAAAGAATTCCAGCCAAAATAACCGAGCCAGAAGTCGGTGCTTCGCTGTGGGCTTCAGGCAACCAAACATGGAAAGGAACAAGCGGCATTTTAACAGCAAAAGATAAGAAAAAAGCAACCCAAACAAACTTTATTATTAAAGGATCGAAATTTATTGTTTGAAGTTTTTGGTAGTCAGTTGTTCCCGACCAAAAATATAAAGCTAAAATAGCTATAAGCATAAAAACAGAGCTAATAAGAGTGTATAAGAAAAGCAAGTAAGACGCCCTAATCTTTCGATCCCTAGAGCCGTAAACGCCTACAATAAAGAACATTGGTATTAGAACAGCCTCAAAAAGCAAGTAAAATAATAAAAGATCTAAACTACAAAAAACACCGAATAGAATAGACTCCAAGACAAAAAAAGCGATATTGTATTCTTTAATATTGCTTTTTACTGTCGGACTCCAAGAAAGTAAAATACAAACAGGAATTAAAAAAGATGTCAAAATGATCATGAATAACGCGATGCCATCAACGCCTAAAACAACGTTTGAATTAGCTAAAACAAGCCAGTCAACACTGCAGAAAAGTTGAAACCCAGAAAAAGTAGGATCAAAAACGAATAACAGTAAAATAGAAAAATTGAAAACTAATAAAGACCAAAATAATGCGAAATTACGATGAAATCAAATATTTGTCTTTTCAGTGAATAAAAGAACTACAACAGCAAAAAGAGGTGATAAAATAAGAAACGATAACATCAAAAAAAATTTCTGAACAAATGAGATTTGAACTCATACTTCAAGCTCGACAAGCTAACGTTCTAACCAATTAAACTATAATTCTATTTCTTTAACCGGAATTGAACCGATACTATCAAGTTATGAGCTTGATACACTAACCCTTATGCTATAAAGAAATTTAGTGCAAACTAATAGCGTCATTCATATAAATGCAAAGAAGCACAGAAAAAACATAAGCTTGAAGAAAAGCTATACTTAATTCAAGGCCTACTATAGCAAAAATTACTATTAAAGGAAGAAGATGAACAACGGATAAGATACCACCAGCAGAAAGCATAGTCCAAGCAAATCCAGCAAGGATTTTTAGTAGGCAATGCCCACTCATCATATTAGCAAACAAACGCAAAGCTAAACTAACGACTCTAAAGCTATAACTTACAAGCTCTATAGGAATTAAAAGTGGAGCTAAAGCCAACGGAGCGCCGCCAGGAAGAAATAAACTAAGAAAATGAAAACCATGAATACTTACACCGATAATATTGATTCCAGTAAAAGCAACAATGGCTAAACCAAGCGTTATAACAATATGGCTAGTAACAGTAAAACTATAAGGAATCATACCGATAAGATTGCAAAAAAGAATATATATAAAAATAGTTAAAATAATAGGGAAATAAGCGCTACCTCCTTTTTTTATGTTTTCGGATAAAACATTATAAAAGACAAACTCAAAAAGTGATTCAGCAATACCTTGTCACAAAGTTGGAATTAATTTAGCGTTGGAACAAATAAAGTTAAAAAAGATAAAAGCCAAGAAACACGATAAAGCAGCAAATAAAGTTGAATTTGTTACAGAAAGATCTAAACCAAAAAATGATATAGGAATTAATTTAAATATTGTAAATTGTTCAAGCGGCGAAAAAAACATCAAAAGAGTTGAAATAAAGTTTTAACGGGACTTGAACTCGTATTATTCAAGTTTGCAACTTGATGCATTAACGTTATGCTATAAAACCAAAAATAGAAAATTTAAAAAGTGAATAAAATTAGAAACGCCATCATTAACGCAAACAGTGCGATAGCTTCAGTTAACGCAAAACCAAGAATAGCATAACCAAAAAGTTGCTTCATTAAATGAGGATTTCTAGCAACACTTGTTATAAGAGCTGCGAAAACAGTTCCTATACCAGCACCAACTCCAGCCAGAGCAATTGTGGACAAACCAGCGCCTATAAGCTTAGCGGCCATTAGAACCATCGAAATTAAAAATTAACAAACTAAAGAAAAGAAACTGTTAAGCCAAAAAAGAATCGAACTTTTATTTTTAGCTTATCAAGCTAACACTTTAACCATTAAGTTATTGGCTTAATACAATAAAGCTAAAAAGCAAAAGAATAGAGCAAAAAAAGACGGCGTTAAAATTTTAGCGAGCTCAGAAGGAGAAAAGTTAAAAACCAGAAATAGAATAAAAAACCGAAAAAAAGGTTTAAATAAAAAAGACCCGATAATTTAGTTTAAGGATT
>CESU01021361.1_pt1 | contig 11946 bp, 5 predicted proteins | sample 531141 | NCBI WGS metagenome assembly CESU01 (sample SAMEA2621401, study PRJEB7988) | marine metagenome | isolation source: saline water (ENVO:00002010), including
TTGGGCGTTGGTCATGCGGTGTTTATCCAACCAGGCATGCCCTTTGAAGAATTAGCACAGCATTTCCGTTCAGCGGATTTGGTGGTCTACCCTTCCTATTATGAGGGTCAAGGGCTCATTCCTTTGGAAGCCTTAGCCAGCGGTACACCCGTTGTTACGGTGAACCAAGCCCCGCTCACAGAAATGATTGACAAAACCGTTGGTGAACTGTTTACAACCGGCGACTCAAGCGACTTGGCGAAGGCCGTTTGCCGGTCGCTTAACGATCCTGACGGGCGTGTTGAACAGGCTGAACGCGGCAGGGAGCGTGTCCTCTCGATGTACACCTACGAACACAACGCAGAAGCATATGAGGCAATTTACGCCTCTTTGGTTGCACAATAAGCCCTTCATTGACGCTGAGTGGGAACCTCCAAAGAGAAGCGAAGGTACCGACCTTCATGGCAGAGGATGCGATTCTTGTTCAATCCCCTCAAACAGAGGCTCCGTCAGCGGGTTCGAGTGCGGCTAAGGAACTCAACATGGCGATTGGCGCCACCATTGCAGTTGCCCTCATCGCCTTGCTTCTTTCAGCCCTTTGGGGCACATCAATCGCCAACGGTCTGAATCCAGCCGAAGCACAAGAAAATTTAGTCGGCGATCAGGTCTATTTCTCTTGGGGCGAACCAGAATACATGCCTCGTCACGACGAATGCATCGACCCTGATAACGGGCAGGATGCAGGCTATGAAGGCTATGGCATTGGCTATGAGCCAAGCCTTTCAATCGACAAGCAAGGCAACCTCTTCGTGACCGCTCACAAGGATTTGCGTTGGGGAGGAGAAGGCAACCCGTTCGCTCCCGTCATCGGCGGAGATTTAGATCAGTGGTACGCATGCGAAGATGGAGAAATGACATCTTGGGATTATTGGGCCTCATGGTTCTGGATTTCTAACGATGGTGGCGAAACATGGGGCCATGGCGATAACTTCGAACCAACCCCTGGCCCAATGACCAATTCCATTCTTGGCTCCGTTGCTGGTTCCGGTTCCGAATGCCTCGGAGACGAAGGCGATATTGCCGTCGATGGCAACGACGTCGTTTACTTCCTTGATACCACATTGGAAGACAACTGGTGGCACATGTTTGAAGACGGTGGGAACACCTACATTTCACCAACCGTTTGCGAACGCATGCAAACCATGGCTGCGGATGACAGGCCGTGGGTTGCAGCACAAGGCGATGGCATCATTCACTACCTCGGCAATTCGGGAGCAAGTCCTCCTGAATGCACTGGTGATTCAGGGCGATACTGGTACTATCATTCCGAAACCGGAAGAGCCCCCTATTCACAATGCTACGCTATGCCCGGAGGTTGGTCAACCATCTCCGCTCAAAACGACGGCCCGTATGTGTTCGTGGCTCAAGAAGATGCAGACTCAGCAAGCGGGCACGTGCAAGTGCGTGTCAGTGCGGACTACGGTCGAGGAACAGGTCCGGGGCCTGGCGAAGGCACTTGGCAAAGCCCCGTTGAAGTTGGACCACGAGAAGGCAATTGTCCAGAGGGTTACCCCGTTGTCAACAACAACGAAGGTGGCATGGTCGTCGTGGCTTGGGCGGATTGTCCAAATGGAAACACAGGCGCTTGGGAGTTGAGGGTTGCAGTTTCATACGACAACGGCAGCGCTTGGTCAAGTTGGAATGCAACGGCGTTCGATCGTGGAATTCAGATGTATCCCTTTGTTTCAATCTCTGAAGATCAGGTGGTCAGCCTAGCGTTTTATGGTTTAGATTATGATCAAAATAACTCTGAAGATGGCTATGTTGCTGGCAAGGATTGGTACCTGTATGCAGGCGCCCTTCACCACCCAATGGAAGGGGATGTTTGGGATTTCAAAATCGTTGATCCGACCCCCCTTCACACCGTTACTGATTACGAAGAAAGCAGCGGCGATACGCACGCTTTGCATGATTTCTTTGAGACCGTCACATCGCCAGATGGTTCTTGGATTGGTATTGCCTATCAAGAAAACGTCGGGCTTCACCCGTTCGAAGAAAATGAAGAACAACGGTACATCAAGTTCGTTCGTGGCGACATCGCCACAGCTCACAGCGTGGTCAACAGCAGCTCCGAAAGCGGGTTGAGCATGCCGTTCTTTTCCGCAGACGAGTTGATTCTCGCAGCGCGATATCAGTCTTGAGAAGAGGATTCTCAAGTCACCCGTAGGGTGTTCTTTCCGACGGGTAGTGTTCATTAGCACATCACCACTTGGGCAACCATGCTCGCGAAGCGTGTGCTTGCCCTCTGGCTCGCCGCGCTGTTGCTGTGCACCTTGCCACCGGTCCAAGCGGACAACGATATTCAAAGCGCAACTCCCCTCACGGATGGAGTGACGTCCAGCGGTTATGTCTGCGATCCGGATTGCGATGCTGGCAACGATCAGGCCGACTATTGGAAGGTCGAGGCGAAGAAAGGCGACATCGTGCAAATCTCATTTTCCGGCACCATGAACGGGCCGGCTTGGTGGTGCCCGGGCGACGGCTGGATGGGGCGTATTTCTTTGCTCAACCCTCAGGGCGGAACCATCGTCGATGCCTACGTGGATGACAACGCCGCATCGAAGACGCTGTCGACCACCGTTTCCACTCAGAGTTATGTCTATGTCAAAATCCAGGCTGACGATTCGTGGTGCAACGATGGCTATGATTACACCATCACACCGTCCATTGACAAAACCAATCGAGACAGCGATGAAGACGGATTTGTCGACATCGATGACGACTGCGACGACACCGTTGGCTCTTCCTCGAACGACCGAAAGGGTTGCATCGATACGGATGGCGACGGTTGGTCCGACCCAGACACCAGTTGGTTGGCACAAAACGGTGCGGACGCATTCTATCTCGAACCAACTCAATGGCTCGACAGCGATAACGACAATTACGGTGACAATCTTGACGGCTATCAGGGCGATCATTGCCCGTATCGACGGGGTTACTCGACCATGGACAGATTCGGATGCCTTGACTCGGATGGCGATGGATTTTCCGATGAAGACCCAGGTGGTCTTGATGGCGTAACGGCCTGGTACGCTCATCCAACTGGCATGGGCGATGCTTTCCCGCTTGACAGCACCCAGTGGAACGACACCGACGCTGATGGTTATGGCGATAATTGGGCAGACGACGACTGGAATGTAACCCGTGAAGCATGGGGAATTGGCATCCATGTCTACAACGCAACCATGCCGGATGCTTGCCCGTTCATCACAGGATCATCAAGCGGTGATCGCTACGGTTGCACCGATACTGACGGCGATTCATACTCCGATGGTGATGTCAATTGGACCATCAGCAACGGTTCAGACGCCTTCCCTCTCGAAGATTCACAATGGCGCGACCGCGACTTTGATGGTTGGGGCGACAACCAAACCGAGGGCGCAAACCTCGTCGATGATTTCCCAGACAACCCTACACAGTGGTTGGACACAGATGAAGACGGCTGGGGTGACAATCGAACCTACGGCGCTTCTCAAGTCGACGATTTCCCATTCGTCCCTTCTCAGTACAGGGACACCGACGGCGACGGTTATGGCGATAATCTCGAAGGATACGAGGGCGATGTATGCGTATTCTCTTCCCCTGAAGAAGTTGAATCCAGTTGGATTTCCTACGCCGACCGCTTGGGTTGCCGAGACACCGATAAGGATGGATTTTCAAACCCAACAGACGATTGGATTGCTCATCCAGCAGGCTTTTCTGACGCCTTCCCCGAAGACTCGAGCCAGTGGTACGACACCGATGACGACGGCTATGGGGACAACACGGAGTACTTCGACGGCCAAACCTTCCGAGATGCTTATCGCGGCGATGGATGCAAAACCACAGAAGGTTCCTCCACGTTTGATCGATGGGGCTGCCCCGACAGCGATCAAGACGGCTGGTCCGACCCAACAAGCGCATGGCTTGCAAGCCCTGGAGGGCGCGGCGATGCTTGGCCCATGGATCCAACTCAATGGCATGACATCGATGGCGATGGCCGCGGCGACAATCCACGCGGTACAACCGCCGACGTGTGCCCCGATCAGGCCGGCACTTCAGTTGGGCCTTCTTCAGGTGGAGACCGTTGGGGTTGTGCTGATACAGACGGCGATGGCTGGTCGGATCTAGGCGATGCTTTCATCCACGAACCGACTCAATGGCGCGACTCAGATGGCGACGGCTACGGCGACAATGAAGACGGTAACCAAGGCGATGCTTGCCCTGAAGTCCGAGGCACTTCCATGCTCGACCGACTTGGGTGCAGGGACACCGATGGCGATGGTTGGTCAGACCCAACCGCTTCTTGGGCGGCCCATCCAGCAGGCACAGCAGACGCATTCCCTACCGAGGCACTGCAATGGCGCGACCTTGATGGTGATGGTTTCGGTGACGTTCCTCTTGGTGCGTTCAGGGATGATTGTCCAGAGCAGGCTGGTAGTTCGAAACGTGACATTCAAGGGTGCGTTGACTCGAACAACGATGGCTGGTCGGATGAATATGGCGAGTTTGCTGCAGCTGTTGCCATTCTTGGTGAAAGCCCAGAAGCCTCTTGGCTCACATACCTCGTTATCGGCTTAGGATTCATCGCAGGGGCAGGAGCAGCGCTCTTTGTTCGCTCAGGCAAGGATGATGCAGATCTCGAAGACGCTTTGTTTGAAGAAAAACAATCCCGCACCCTTGAAGAAATGGGCCAAGAGCTTCCGCTTCCCGGAATGATTGCGTTGCAGGACCTTCCTCCTTTGCCGATGCCAGCAGGAGCCATGGAGGTGAACGAAGATGTTTGAACTTCAGAGGCGAAGCGTGCTGATGTTGTTGATTCTCACCTGCAGCATGGTGGCACCACTCGGGTTGAGCCTCACGGCCTCGGCCGAACCCTCTGCGGTTGATGACGCGCTTGAAGCGGAAGGATTGAACCTCATTGCACTTCGAAACGATACTTTGGATTTGAATCAAGACGGGGAACCTGACGCCATTCGAGTTGTGGTCATCATGAACACAACCAACGACTTCACCAACATCGAACTTCGTTTGTATGGTGTTCACAAAGATCGTGAAGTTCACGACAGCCGCAGCATGTCCTTTTCTGGCCAATCAAACGCCAGCCTGGTGTATGATGCATGGGCACAGGGTGAGCATGCATTACGCCTTGAGATCGTCAACCAAGACGGTGAAACAATCACCACGGTTCAATTGCCGACTTATGTGCTTCGCCCAGCGTTGAAAACCCCTCAAATCACCCTTGATCTGGATGCACCTGCTTGGATTGAAACAGGCGATGCATGCATGATTGACCGTGTGTTTGCTGATGAAACAGGCCCTCGGTATGCGGCGGAAGGTGTTCGAACGTTTACCGGCGCTCCCTTCACCGTGCTCGACAACCAAACAGCCCTCAATTGCTCTCGCTGGCCAGCCGGCGAATACATGCTGAAGGAAGCCTATCGTAACGACCTTGGTCAGACGACTGAATCTTGGCTTAACATCACCATTCACAATCGACCTGCACCCGCCTTTTCGCTCGATGTTCGCGGCGGAGGCAACTCAACTGACACACCGTGCCTGATCACCTTGGTCCCGAATATGGCGGGTGTCGACTTCACCACGTTTGACAAGATTTGGGCTGTTCAAGGCAAGCAACAACCTGGCACTTCCAGCGAGACGTATGACTGCTCAGTGTTGCCTGCAGGGGTCCATCTGATCAGCCTCGAAGTGATCAACAATGAACAAATCCGTACAATCCACGGCCTTAACCTCGTTCGGTCACCCGGTGCCAACCTCACAGCCGATGAATCTGCAGCCCTTCCAAGCCGTTCATTCGGTGAAGAAACAGATACGGAATCAGTTGGCTGGTATTCAATCGGGGCGCTTGGTTTGATCGTCGCCTTCATCGTCTTTTTCATGCTTGTACGGGTCAAGGAAGAGGGTGAACAACCGGCTCTACGTTCCCTCGGCCCAACACCAACAATTCTGCCCGATGGTTCACCCGACCCGCAAGGCATGCCGACCACAACCGACGACAGTGGTACCCTTTGGCGCCAACAACCGGATGGGGCAATGGATTGGTGGGATCAGGATTTGCGTATTTGGCACAAGTGGTGAGGTAAGATGGCGCAATGGTTGATGATCTTCGCCTATGTGGTGGCTTTCAAAATTACTGTCATCGGTCTCTGCGTTCTGATATGGATGGTGCGGGTGCGTCCTCGCGTGCCCCAGCTGGATGCCAATTGGAATTCAGATTGTGAAAAAACAACCACTGCAGAAATAGAAGGGTCAGTGATTCGTTACTCCAACATCCGTGATTTTTTCTGGCGAACCACTCGGGATCGAGATGAAGACTGGGCTGATACGGTAGAAGTGAACGCTGATGAGATCAAGGACGTCTGGTTCGTCGTCGATCACTTTCACAGCCTGCACGGTATGGCTCACACCTTCCTCACCTTCGAATTCAATGATGGCACATGCTTGTCATTCTCTTTTGAGGCACGGCGCAGAAAGGGGCAACGGTACCACCCTTGGCCAGGTTTCTGGCGGCACTTCGAACTGTATTTGTTAGTCGGTTTTGAACGGGATGTCCTTGGACTGCGCACCAACGGGCGGGGAAATAAGGATTACATGTTCCGTGCAATAACGCCCCCGGGCAAGGAAAAAGCGTTGCTGTTGGCGTTGACCCAAAAAGTCAATCGCCTTGCTGAAAAAGGGGAATGGTATCACTCCTTCCTAACCACATGCAACACCTCCATCGTTGGCATGGTGAACCTCATCACGCCCGGTCGGGTTCCGTTCACCTGGCGGAACTTTTTGCCAGGATACACCCCAAAGGCAGCGTACAACCTTGGATTGATCGAAGATTGGGGCGGCTTTGAATCGACCATGGAGCATGCACGGGTTGACGAACATGCTTCAAAATGGGATGGCGAAGGATCGTTTTCAGAGATGCTTCGTGATTATCTTCCGAAAGGTCCGCTTTGATCCGGTTCAACGCACAAAAGAACGGCTCCTTGTTCAACGACGAGTCTGATTTTCGAGGCGAGAGATTTGTTGTTGAGACCCCTTGTGCCCGTGTCGAGCGTTTCGTTTTCAAGCACCCATTCGCACCCCGCCAATGTGACCCCATTGGCAGCACCAAAAGCAAACAAGGAAACGCGGCTACCTTTTTCTATAGAGTGGAGTTCTATCATCGAATCTTTCACGCACACAATACGAGCTTCAGCCGAATAAATTGTGGTGTTTGGAGGCGCTTCCATCAGGGCGAAATAAGGGGCGAGTTGATGGCCCATTGCCCCGCCTTCCACGCCGATGATGTCAATTTTCAGCGGGGCGTGTTGGCTGGCATGATCAATTGCTTTGGCTAGATCACTGGAATCTTGGTGTTCTACGTTCAGCCATTTGATGGTTTTCTGCGTTTTTTTCATGGCTTCTTCACCAACACTGTCCATGTCACCAATCACAACATTCGGTTCAAAGCCCCGCTCAATGCATTGATGAAGGGCACCGTCGCATGCTAGGATTACGTCAGCTCGTTCTTTGAGCGGCCGCCAAACTTGCTCTGAAGGCCACACGCCATCGGCACAAATGAGCCAACGCTTGCCGTTCATGACCTCACGAGAAGTTCCTCTTTTGTCAACTTCTCCCCTGCGTTTTTTGGTCGATGTTGGCGGTTGTTCACCTGACCCCCTACGGGGGTCATGATGGGCATTTTTCGACAAGCGTTTTCAATGAGGGGGGGTCACAGGGCTTCATGGCCGTTGAGCGTAGTGTATCTTTTCCTACTCTCGCTCTCGCACTCACCGTACTTTTTTTGATTCAATCCTTCGCACCGCTTGTCTCGCATTCAACTCCGGTCGATGCCTTGCAGGAAGAGATCAAAGCGATGCCAACGAGCGCACATGTTCCCTTTTCAAGTGGCTATGGTCACGACTTTGCTGGTGAGTTCATCTCCTTTGACGGACTTGAATCAGCCGAAGTTCGCCAAGAGTCTGGACTGGACGCATGGACGCAATCAACCCTTCATCAGTTTGAGAACATAACGCCTGGAACCCCCGATGTTGTGATTACTGGGCGTGAGAAAATGAACTTCTGCTGGAGCACGGTCGAAGGTGAAGTGCATTATGCAAGCCGGACCTTTACAGGATCTTGGACCGATGCTGTTGTTGATAACGTAGCACCAAGCACCGAAGAAACGCTCGTCGATTGCGCACTGGCCATCAGTGAAAACGGCCGTCCATACATCATGTATGCCGATGGTCAAGACATCAAGGTGGCCCGTGTCGCCTACGCTGGCCAAGTCTACTTAGAAACCACATGGCTCACCCGAACCATCCTCGAAGACGTCAACCCAACAGATTTCAGACTCAACCTTCGAGAAAATGAACTCGAATGGGGCGTGTTCAGGGATTCAAACGAATCCCTGTGGCAATTAAATTTCAGCGGCACACGCTGGTCGCATGCTCTTCTTGACATCGGCCCCGTGGGCGAAGACATCGAACTCGCTATCGATCACAACATGGTTGCTCACCTTGCTTATGTCGCGCCTGAAGCGGGCGAAGTTCGATTGATCCGCGTAGATGGTTCATCTTACGATCATCGTGTATTGGCACGCAGCGATGACCTACGGTCACACATCGGAATGGGGCTTGATGCAAATGCGCTCGAGCAAATTGTAACAACGACCAGTCCCGCTCTGAATCAAGTCGAAGTGTCCTTGCTGCGCAGCCTCTCTGGTCAAGAAACCGGGCGGATCAACCCAACTCCGAGCCTCAACCTCACTGGTGGGCAGGAATCGGGCCAAGGATCTGTTGTAATGGGCGATTTCAACGGCGATGGATTCGATGATGTTCTCATCGCTGAACCCTATCATGACGGAAATGCTTCGGATACGGGGCGAGTGCTCGTCCGCTACGGTTCAACCACGGGCGTTGCATCTGCTTTAGGCGATGGCTCCGCACAACAACCAGACTTGATTCTTCAAGGCGAAATGGAACATGAATTGTTCGCCCACGGTGTTGCAGTTGGAGATTTTAACGGCGATGGCTACCACGATGTTGCGATTGGTGCCCCGGGTTGGAACGATACGAGCGAGAACTTTACCGGTGCGCCAGGTCGAATTCAGGTTTACCTTGGCAACAGCAGCGGTCTCGAGTCTAACGCTTGGTGGAACACTTCGGGTAATGATGCCGAACAACTCGGGTGGAAGCTCAGCGCCTCAGTCACCATGAACGGCGATTCAATGGCAGACCTTGTCGCCTCAGCTCGAGGGTACGTCGAGCAGGTGACCGACGTAAAGACAAACCACGGGAAAATTCTAATTTTCAACGGAAGCGCAAGTGGCCTTGACCACCTGCGCAACATCACTCAAAGCAGATCTGGGCCAATGTTTGGTCAATCTTTTGCCTCCAATGGGGATTTGAATGGGGACGGGATGAGCGATTTACTGGTCTCAAACACCGGCGATTTTGATAATCCACTTGGTTATTCATCAATTGAAATCTTCTTTGGCAGCCAGAACGGATACAATGGAACCCTCGATCAAAGCATTGTGTCCAATATTCAAGGGCAATTAATGGGATCGACGATTAACTACCTTGGCGATGTCAATTCGGACGGGTATGATGATTTCATGTTCAACGAGCCATTCAATGGTACAGCGTATCGGAGCGGAAAGATATGGGCCTACTATGGTACAGGATCTGGGATTGCTTCTTCGGCTCCAGATTATTCCCTTGAGTCGGGCCAAAGTAACGCCTTGATTGGACGTACAATAGAGCCTGCTGGTGACGTGAACGAAGATGGCTATGATGATGTTTTAATCATGCAAGCCAACCCTGGCGACAGCGGTAAGGTGGAATTAATTCTCGGCTCTTCGATTGGTTTGCGTTCAGACTGGGAACTTTTGGCAACGGGTCAAACTGGTGAGAACATCGGACTTCTTGCGGCAACGCAGGGGGACATCGACGGCGACGGGCTCAGCGAAATTATTCTCAGCCGCCATGATTTGTCCACAAATCCGACAACTTTGGTGTATCAAATCCACTCCGAACGGGATTGGGAAGCCACTTCCTTCTTGCATGACGGAAACCTTACCCAATTGGACCTCAGCACCTCCAAGCGCGGTGAAACCAGCATGTTCCTTACCTTTGACAACAACGCTTCCTTGTACAGCGAACACGTCAACGACGGAACGCCTGCGGGAGTTTGGAAAGAAACCACCGTCGTTGAGAGCAGCAATCAATCCCAACGCTATGCCTTCAGCGTTACAGAGTCTGGGCGCCCAATCATCCTTGAAGCAGATGCTCAAAACGGCTTGATTCTTCGTTCCATACTTGGCCACACTGCTGTGGAGCAGACGCTCGTCAGCACCGGCCAATTTGGCGAACACCTTGGCTCCAACCTCGATGTGTTGGGCCAACAAAGGCTCGCTTACGCCTCGGCAGGTACAAACCAACTGTTCACCTCTATTGAAACTGAAAATGGATGGACGACCTCGATGGTACGCTCTTCAATCAGCCTTGATGGACCTGTTTCAGTCATGACCCAGGGCTTGGCCTCAACCAACAATGAAACCGTTTTGATCTATCGAGATGCATCAAATAACGTGTTAGAAATCGCCCGTCAACCAGCGGCATCAAGCGCTTGGAGCTTCGATAACCTCTCTTCATCCGGATCGGTCGTTTCCAATCAACAATCAGCCGCCTACCTCGCTGATGGCTCACTCGCAATCCTCTTGGTGACAAGCGATGAAACCACCTCCAACCTTTCGTTGTGGGTGATGAATGGGAGCGCCGTTGATGTTCATTCGATTGCTCCCCTTTCCGACTTCTCTTCTGACCTGCGACTTGCTCTTGGGCCAAACGGAACAATCATGGCTGCGGTTTTGACCACAACGGGAACCCTATCGGTCCATGAATTAAGCCCAAACGCAAGCAATTGGACAAGTTACACGGCGCAACTTCCCGGAAGCACCAATCAATTCAACCTCGATCTTATTGGTGGTCAGCAGCCAATGATGGCAGTCCACAGTGATTCAAGCCTCCTCCCCTCTTTGCACAGCCGCGTGAACAGCACGGTGTGGTCGCCGCTTAATGCCCCACAGCCTGCTTCAAACCTCGAGGGCGCTTGGGACCTTGTGGTGATGGACGACCACTATTTGCTCATGACGAGCAGCGGCTCAAACAACGAACTCACTTGGAACACAATTTCGAAGCATCGAGCGAATCAATCCAACAGCACCTGGTCGAGCCTCGCCTTTGGTTACCGTACTGTTGGAAGTCAAACAGGGGCACAAACTGATGGAAATGGAACCATTCACCTTGCTTATTGGGATGACATCCTCGATGACGTCGGTGTTCTTCGAATCTATGTCGATACCGATCGGGATCTAATTTTCGACCTCGTCGATGACTTGCCGTTGCTTGGCAATCAATGGGCCGACAGCGATGGTGACAACTACGGCGATAACGCCAACGGGCCGTTTGGTGACGAATGCCCTAACGCAGCAGCATCGTCTTCGTTCTATGTTCATGGCTGCTCTGACTATGACGCAGATGGCTATGCGGACACCATTGATGGATGCCAGGATGGTCCGGGCAGTTCTTGGCTTGGTCGCCTCGGTTGTCTGGACTACGACCAAGATGGCTGGTCGGATAACGATGCAACGTACTTTGGCGGTGATGAGTTTATCCTCAATTGGAAGCAGGCCAAGGATTCAGACGGTGACGGCTATGGCGACAACTCCGGTCCAGATTGTTGCGCAACCCCTCTTGACCCAAACAGTCCAGCAGGTGATTTGTTCCCGTTCAACCCTTTACAATACTCCGATTATGATGGCGACGGCTGGGGCGATAACGACAGCGACTCTGTGACAGGTGATGCTTGCCCGTGGAATTGGGGCGCCTCATGGCGAGACCGAAACGGGTGCCTTGACACCGACAA
>CESU01005070.1_pt1 | contig 11926 bp, 9 predicted proteins | sample 531141 | NCBI WGS metagenome assembly CESU01 (sample SAMEA2621401, study PRJEB7988) | marine metagenome | isolation source: saline water (ENVO:00002010), including
CAATCCGCACAGGCATATGTGATGAAAGACAAAATCAAAGCATGTCATTCACTCTCTAAAATTGGAACCTCTCTGCTCTCAATTGACCAACCGGGACTTGCATTAGAAATTCTCGATGAAGCCATGGAATGCGCACTTGAATCGGAGCAATCTGCTGAAATGGAGCAATTGGCCGAACGTTTACTGATGGCAAACGCAGCGATGACGAAAATAGATTCACTCCATCATGAAGACTTGAGGTCTTTACTTGACAGGCTTAACGCCATCGACGAAGGGGCTCAAGTTGCATTCAACAAGGAAATCGAAGCCATTGATCAACGTGCGAGCATGCACATGGCACCTTTGGAAGAGACTTGGAATACATGGCAGGCGGGGGAACGGTTGATTCCTGAGGGTGAACTTCTCACTGTTGTGCGTTCTGAAACGGATGAACACGGGCATACCCTCATCATTGTCCATCATGGAACATTGGGCTCATTGGGACTTTGGTTGCCCGAAGGGAGGTTGCCTGTGAGTTCAGGTCACATTATTTCGATGGGTGGAAGTCGGGTAAAGGTTGCTCAACCGACTGTGGATTTACAAGACAAGCATGGCATTCGAGGAATTGTAGCCGTTGAAAATACTTCACAGTTGGATTTCATCGTTCCAACTGAAGGCATGACAGGTGAGGATTGATTTCAGCGGGTTGTTATGTCGAAGGCGTACCTGAGTGCAACTACGATTATAATGACCAAAAACATCTGCATTATTCGCTGCTCTGAAAGGCGTTTGATTCCAAACAAAGCACCGCTTCTTGCTCCTAGAAAGGTCAAAAATCCGAGGCAGGCAATGAACGCCCAGTCACTCTGAAGTTGGTCCATATTTTGCTCGGAAAGGAATGCGAGGTGAGTGATGATTGAGATCGGAATCACGACCATCATGAAATGCAGGCTGCTGCCTACGGCGTCCCTCGGAGAAAGGTGGGCGAAAGTTCTCAAAATTGGAACATAGATCACGCCTGCGCCAATCGCCAAGACGCTTGATAGCGTGCCGCCAATAGCAGCGCCAAGTCGCAACGGCAAAATTTGTATTTGGCTTTGGTCTGTATCTTGGTTCTGTTGGTTTGAACTTGGTGCCATTTGCCTGACTGTTCTACGAATGGCCCAGACAATCATCAGCAAGCTCGCTGATTTGAACACTATGTCGAGGTGACTTCCAATTGCGCTGACAATCACAACACCGACAAGGGCTCCCGGTACGGCCCACAAAAGTCCAATCTTCACAACAGCATCATCGACAAATCCTTCACGACGGTGTGCAATGCCGCTGCCGTAGCTCACAACCGCAGTCAGCATCAACGATACCGCAATTGTACGCCCGTCTATTGCCCAGCCCGCCCCGTAATGGAGAAGTGGCACAAAGAGCATACCACCGCCCATGCCGATTGGGGCAAATGAGAACGCAATCAGGAAGACCGCCACGCCAACGCCAAGCAGAATTTCGATTGACACAGTCACCCTCCTTGGGTCGACCATAAGGAGCCGATTGAAGATGTTGCCCCACCCAAGGTGAACCACATCCTTCATAGGTTGGGCAGCCCTCGTTAAGGCATGGTTCTAATTCTGTTTGCCGGTTTTTTCCTTGCATTAGTTGGCGCAGTGGGGTTGTTGTGGGTAGTTAGCACTTGGAATCGTTTCGTGAACCTTGAAATGAATGTGATCGATGCATGGGCAGACTTTGAGAGCGATGTCAAGATGAAGTACGAGTTACTCCCTGACCTGCACGCAACGGTCAAAGGGTATGCAAAGCATGAAAAAGCAATCTTCGACCAATTATCGATCGCTCGACAAGGTGCCTCTGGTGCATTGGCGGCACAAAATGTAAAACAATTCAATCAATATCAAAACCAAATTGCACAACTGACTCCGAGGTTTAATGCCATTTCCGAAAATTATCCAAACCTCAAAGCCGATGCACTGTTTATGGATTTCTCTCAAAGGTTAGTGACTTTGGAAGAACGCCTTGCCAATGGCCGTGAAACATACAACTCAACAGCCACCATCTTCAACAAAGCGATCAGCATGCTGCCAGACACAATCGTAGCCTCGATCAAAGGGGTTAAGATACGCGAATTGATTGATGTTCCCGATCATTTCCATCAAGATTATGTCGTGGAATTTTAAATCAGCCTTTCTGTTTCAACATTCAACTCAATGAGGCCTCACGATGTTTTTGGTGTTCGGCTCAACTCCACTCGCAGTCCGTTTAAGCCGTTGGTGCGCTCAACGACAACGCTGTGTTTTGATTGGTTTGGCCGCTACGTTGCCCGAAACTGAACCCATCGAACAGTGCGAAATTGTCGCCTTACCGGGGCCAACTGCGCTCTCTGCATTGCCGTTGGAGGCCCGAAATCCTACGGCAATTCTTCTTATTGACCCGAACGCTATTTCTGGCGACGCTCCGATTGAAGCCATTCGCAACCATTGGAAAGACGTCCCAATTCTTACCACGTTGCCGCTTCAAGGGGATGGAGTGGATCTCATCAGTGTTGATGATGTATCCTTCACGGCCATGCAAGATCGCATTCGGTCTTGGGAACGAAAGGACGGTGCTTCCGTCTTGCATCACTATCTTTCCTCTGTTCCTGAGGGCTCCTCAGTTGCTATTTTCTGCCACGATAACCCTGACCCTGATGCACTGGGGGCCGGTCTTGCCATGTACGAACTCGTTCAATACATGGGTCTTGAGCCAGAAATCCTCTACGGAGGCCTTGTTGAACATCAGCAAAACCGGGCTATGGTCAACGTTCTTGAGATCCCTTGCCGGAGGCTTATCCTTGATTGGGAAGTCAGCGATGTGCTGAAGGAGGCAGCTGTCGTCATCACCGTTGATTTCCATCGACCAGGTGCAAACAACATGCTCCCCGAAGACTGTGTTCCCCACATTGTCATCGATCACCACACCTCAGAAGGCGTAGCCGCAGACCTCTCAATGGTGCACCCAGAGTTTTCAGCAACTTCCTCACTTGTAGCAAGTTTGTTGATGAGGCTCGATTTTGAGATGACGCCACGGATTGCAACTGGACTTGCGTTTGGAATTCGGACCGACACGCTCGGGTTCACACGCAACTTCAATCCAGTGGATATTCGGGCGCTTTCATGGCTGAATGCTTGGGTCGACCAAGATATGATGCGTTCTATAGAAGAGCCGCCACGTTCTATGGAGACGCTGGAAGGGTTTGCCGAAGCGCTAAGGGAGCGCCATCACGTGGGCTCAACAATGCTTGCCCCGCTCACCAAACTTCCCAACAGGGATGCGCTTGCGCAAATTGCAGATTTCCTTCTGCCAACAGAAGGCGTGGATTCAGTGGTTGTGTACGGTGTGCGCCGTGGAAAGGTGATCCTCTCTGCACGGACCACTGACGCCACGCTCCACCTTGGCAAGTTGCTCTCCGAACGGTGGGGGCAAGGCCAATCTGGCGGTCATAAAGCCCTAGCTGGCGGGCAAATTCTCTTTGAATCGCTTCTTGAGTCGGTTCCAGAAGATCCAACTGATGCCTCACATGAGGCCTTGCAAGCGATGACTCATGCTTTGAGCGACTTATTTAGGAAAGGTGACGTTGATGTCTGATGCACCAATCTTCGACCGTTCCGAACGGGTAAGGGTGCTCGGTACTGCTCATATTTCAAGTTCGAGTGTTGCTGCTGTGAAGGCTCAAATTGAATCCTTCAAGCCAGATATTGTCGCTGTGGAGTTGTGTGCTTCCCGGCATGCTGCACTCACATCCAATCGTCGGCTCGACAAAGAGGGGCTCCTCAAGGTTGTCAAAGAGGGTAAAGCACCGCTGGTGATGCTCCAATCCCTGCTTGCCGCAGAGCAGCGGAAGATGGGCATGGATGAGGGTGAACAACCGGGTGCGGAGTTGTTGGCTGCCGTTCAAACTGCGGAAGAAGCAAACCTCGAAGTTGCTCTCATTGATCGTGACATTCAGACAACGCTGCGCCGTGCATGGAAGCGAATGAAGTTCTTTGAAAAAGGCAAGATCCTATGGTCCTTGCTTGGCGAGGAAGACGACGAGAACACCCCAGAGGTTTCTCAATTGCTCGAAGATCAAGATTTACTCACTTCCCTCATGGAAGAATTGAGGACGTTTTCACCCGGTGCAGGATCGGTGCTAATCGATGAGCGAGACGCCTACTTGGCAGGAAAAATAGCAGCCCTTGAAGCCAAAGGCGATCAACGAATCTTGGCCGTTGTTGGAGCAGGCCACCTGAAAGGAATCGAAGCACACCTCACCGCAACATCCTATCCTGATGAGCCCGCCTTGGAAGCGCTCGAAGTGTTACCACGAAGAACTCGATTCTCCAAGTCCATCCCATGGCTTATTCCATTGTTTATGATGGGGCTTGTGGCCTATTTTGTATCCAAAGGTAACGCTGTGGACCTTATTGAATTGTTCACGGTATGGACCGCAGCAAACGCTGCCTTTGCTGCCTTGGGCTGCTTGCTTGCACGTGGGCATCCTTTGGCGGTTCTGACAGCAGCCTGTGCCTCACCGATCACTTCACTTAACCCAACTCTTGCAGCGGGATGGTTTGCCGGATACGTACAACTGAAGTTAAGAGAGCCAACCGCTGAAGACCTTCAGAACTTCTTGAAGCTTGACGATTTGGGAATGTTTTGGTCAAACCGAGCAGGGCGCGTGCTGATGGTGACGGCGCTCTCGAACCTCGGGAGCATGGCAGGTGCTTGGGTAGCAGCAGCGGGGCTTCTTGGCGGGCTCGGTTCCTAAGCCAAAACGTCCAACATTTTGAGCAGATCTGCGTGCTCGGTGACATCGTGTACTCTGAGAAGGTCAACGCCTTCATAATGCGCAACGGCAGCCACACCCAAAGTGCCAGCAAGACGGTCGCCTGGATTTTCTTTCCCTGTGATGGCACCAATCATTGATTTTCTTGAAACGCCCCATAGAACCGCGAAGCCTTCGATGCCGCGCATCAAATCGGGGTGCTGTAAGAGTTCGATGTTGTGGTCGAGGTTCTTGCCAAAACCAATGCCAGGATCAAGGGCAATCAATTCAATCGGATGACCTGCGGTTTTCAAGGCTCTCGCAGTTTCCAACAATTGGTGACTGACTTCTTCTGCACACTTGGTGTATGACGGCTCCTTTTGCATGGTTGTTGGTGTGCCTTGCATGTGCATGATGCAGACCCCGCATCCTGATTCCAGCACCACATCCACCATAGCGGAGTCGCGTAAGCCTGATACATCATTGATGAGGTCAGCACCCGCTTTAATCGCTGCTCGAGCAACGCTTGCACGGCGAGTGTCGACGGAAATGAAACCATCGGAGTTGGCCTTTCTCAACCCTTCAATGACGGGTATCACCCGTTGTTGTTCTTCTGTCGCAGTGACCAGTGCAGCGCCAGGCCTCGTTGATTCTCCGCCAACATCCAGCCAAACAGCACCGCTTTGCCACATTGCGAGTCCGGTTTGAATCGCTTCCTCTGTTGTGGTCATGCGACTCTGTTCGTGAAAGGAATCTGGAGTGATGTTTAGCACGCCCATGATGTGGCAACTGCCACCCTCTGGTCGCCTTAGAGCGCCGGCGATACGCTCTTGGCGGTCTGAATTAGGTCCGAAGGTCCCCTCCATGAGCAAAGTGATGGTGGCATAATTGATAAGATGTGACCTTGAAGGAGAACTTATGTCGCAGGATGGCCTCATAGAATCTCTTGGCTCAAGTGGCGATTCCCATTCGATCTTGAGGGGGGCAGAAGATGAACGGAGAGCAGATTTAGCGACACGGATTTCCCGACGCTTTGAAATCAAGAACGTTCAGGAAGATGTCTTCGATTTGATCAACAAGAAGGCCTATATCGGCGGTATTTTGCTGGCTGGCCTTGTGTTGTTTTGGTGGGTTCTGATCACAGAGGGCAACGATAACATTTCGCTTGCACCTTCGTTCTTGTTCGCTCTTAACTTCTCCAACGTCGCGGTTACGGTCGGGATTTTTGGTTTGCTCTCCTCGGCTTTTAAATCGTTGAGCAGAGAAAAGGGGCAACTCCTGCCCTCGCTTGCCTCGGGCGCCATGATCATCGTCTGCGTGTTCTTCATTTTCGAGCCACTTGTTTACGGCTTTTTCACCGATACACTCACTTCTTCGACAGGAATTTGGCGAACCAGCCGTTTGGTCATCCTGTTTGGGGGCGTCACTTTCTGCTCCACTTATCTGGTTGAAGCCTATCTCTTGTTTTGGCTCAAGACCTTCTGCGAAGCGGAAGGCATCAACATCATCGACAACGGCGAGCCTGTTGCGGTGAACGACGTTGTTGCCGTTGAATGAGAACGGTCGCTTTCTTCAAGCATGAACGGGTGGCTTAAGCATGGCAGGTGAACGATTGGATGTGCTGCGACTTGGGTACCGGCTTGGCCGAGACCCACGCATCACCACTCACCTCGCCCTTGTTAGCAGGGCGTTAGGTGCTGATCGTTTCCTTCTTGCCGGTGACGAAGACCGTAAGATGTTTGACAACCTTGGTTCTGTTGCAGATCGGTTCGGTACGGGCATGTCCTGCGAGCACATCAAAGGCCCTATGGGATGGTTGCGCCGCTTCGTCGAGGAAGACGCAGGTGACGGTGAACCCGGTGTTGCGGTCCATCTTACCATGTACGGGGAGCCCTTCCGTCAAGCCATTCCAAGGATTCGCAGGGACCGCCCTCTGGTTGTGATTGTCGGCGGCGCTAAAGTGCCAGGGGATGTTTACAAGTACAGCCAATACAACCTAGCAGTCGGCAATCAACCTCATTCAGAAGTTGCAGCATTAGCACTCTTTTTGGACGCCTGGCACGGTGAATCTGGCAGCGAGCGCTCCTTCGAAGATGCGCGTCTGATTATCCAGCCGACGGCCAGCGGCAAGCGCGTTCGGGATTTGGACCGTGAAGAAGAGTGAGCACATACTAACTCGTCTCCAGCAGGCTGTTTTCATCGCTCCTTTTAGGGGAAGTTGAGCCTCTGTTTTCCTTCGGTTACCAACCCAAGCATTATGGGTGTTCGTTTTCGACCAAAACTGATGTCGGAAGTCAGTTTTAGTTCCGGCTCCTTCTGCCCGGGCTCAAACCGCCGTGGCGTTTCCAATCCGCCATCGTTTTTCGACGCTGCTGACGCACTTGCAAACGGCGAAGAAATACCCCTCGGAGCCCAAGGTCCTGGCGTCCTTCTCACAGCAGATGGTGGCAGGTACACTGGCACCCTCTTCGGGGCCAAAACACACGGTGAGGGCGAACTTGTCTTCACCACTGGGATGATGGGGTACCAAGAATCACTGACAGACCCATCATTCGCAGGCCAAGTCCTCACCTTCACTTATCCACTGATTGGGAATTATGGGATTCATAAAGCTGCATCTGAGTCTGCGGCTGTTTGGCCTCGAGGTGTCGTTGTTCGCCACGCTATGAGTCAACCAGATCACCGTTTTTCGATCGGAACAGTTGATGAATTGCTCCGCTCCCATGGTGTACCGGGAATTGAAAACATTGACACCCGTTCAATCACAAAGCGAGTCCGAGAACTTGGAACGGTGCTTTGTGTGTTTGGCCCAGTGGAAGACGAAGCCATGCTCAACGCACGCCTCAAGGTGCTTGGTTCACCAGATTTGGAAGACCTTGTGGACGAGGTTTCAATCAGTGACCCCGTCGTATTGAATCCAGGCGCTCTTGATGACTTAGACCGCCCTTTGCCACGTCTTGGAGCGTTAGACTGCGGCATTAAGTACAATATTTTACGGAACTTATGCGAACACTTCGAGGTGGTCTGGTGCCCTCCAGAAACACAGTTTTCTACGCTCTCTGAACAGTATGAGATCGACGCCTTGTTCTGCTCGAACGGCCCGGGTGACCCAGCCCATCCCGGAAAAGCCACGGCAGCAAGGGACACATTGGCAGCAGCAGTCCGTGCGGGTATGCCGGTGATGGGCATTTGCCTCGGCCATCAACTGATGGGCTTAGCCTCTGGTCTTCAGACCTACAAGATGCGTTACGGCCATCGAGGTGCGAATCAACCTGTGGTTGATTTGGTGACCGGAACTGTGGCGATCACCAGCCAAAACCATGGTTTCGCAGTAGCGGACCCAGAGGCAGGCATGCTTGCAGCTCACCCCAGTGGCGCATCATCACCGGTGGGCGAAAACCTCCACGGTGCTGAAGTTCGTGTTCGCTACGTCAACGCCAATGACAGGACCGTTGAAGGCTTGGACATTGTTGACCATCCATCCTTTACCGTGCAATTCCACCCTGAAGCATGCCCGGGTCCGCACGATGCTGCACCGTTGTTTGGTCGGTTCAGAAGCATTGTCGACGAACACCTTGGAGGTGGGTTTTGATGCCTCGCCGTGACGACCTCAAGACCATCATGGTGCTTGGCAGCGGTCCGATTAAAATCGGTCAAGCGGCTGAGTTTGACTTTTCAGGAAGCCAAGCTGTGCAAGCCCTCCGTGAAGACGGATACGAGGTGATTCTTGTCAATTCCAATCCCGCAACCATCCAAAACGATCCGGAGATGGCGGATATAATCTACATTGAACCACTGATTCCAGACACCATCCGAAGGATCATGGAAATCGAAAAACCATGCGCTCTGTTGGCTGGAATGGGTGGGCAAACTGCGCTGAATATCGCCAGTGAATTGGCGCATGATGGATCTCTGGAACGCTTGGGGGTCGAACTCATTGGCTCAGATTTGGACGCCATCGATAAAGCGGAAGACCGGGAGTTGTTCAATCAGGTCTGTGAATCGATTGGGCTTCCAATTTCTGAAGCAATTGCATGCAATTCGATGGACCAAGTGCTGGCTGCCGCTGATGAGATCGGCAGTTGGCCAATTCTCATTCGCCCAGCGTTTACCCTTGGTGGGCTTGGTGGAGGGACCGCTTGGGACCTCGGGCAACTGGTGGAAATTGCGACCCTTGGTCTTCGCAACTCCCGAATCAGTCAAGTCTTGATTGAGGAGTCTATCCTTGGATGGCAAGAACTCGAGTATGAAGTCATGCGAGACGGTGCCGATAACGCAACGATTGTTTGCACCATGGAGAACATTGACCCAATGGGCGTGCACACTGGCGAATCGACCGTTGTCGCCCCCCTCCAGTCGTTTTCGGATGCGGATCACCAAATTCTACGGGACCAAGCATTGCGCTTGATACGAGCCCTCAACATCAAGGGCGGTTGCAACGTACAATTTGCTTTCAATCAGTTTACTGGTGAAACGAGGGTCATTGAAGTCAACCCCCGCGTCTCACGGTCTTCAGCCCTCGCAAGCAAAGCTACAGGCTACCCAATTGCCCGCCTTGCTGCTAAAATCGCAGTGGGTTACACCCTCGATGAACTTCCAAACCCAATCACTGGCGACGGTACAACAGCAGCCTTTGAACCAACCCTCGATTACTGCGTAGTAAAGATCCCCCGTTGGCCATTCGATAAGTTTCGCACCGCCGACCGAACCCTTGGCACTTCGATGAAGTCAACCGGAGAGGTCATGGCCATTGGTCGCAACTTCGAGGAGGCCTTCCTCAAGGCTTGGGCATCGTTGGAACAAGGTTGCGCCCACCCTCGTCCGCTCACCCGTGCTGATGAATCAGAAGGTGACGGGATGGCAGAACGGGCGCTCTCAGAACTTCCGGACAGCACGCTTGTCGAATGGTGCCGAGTTGCTACGGATCGCAGAATGGGGGCGTTGATTGAAGCATTCCGCCGAAGTTGGTCGGTTGAAAAGGTACATGAAATCACTCGGATTACTCGGTGGTTCCTCTATAGATTCGAGAACATCGCTCTAACTGAGCGAGCCATCACCAACACGCATGCAACTCCAGCAGAACTCACACGAGAACAACTCAAGGCGTGGAAAAGCCTCGGTTTCAGCGATGCCCACATTGCTGATGCGCTGGCTGGATTCCCAGCAGCAGGGCCCAAATCTTTGCAGCCAGGATTCAATGAAGAAGCGGTCATGAAGCGCAGGCACAGCCTCGGGCTGCATCCAAGGTACCGCATGGTCGATTCTTGTGCTGCTGAATTTGCCGCTAAAACACCGTATTATTACTCAACATACGAGATAGATGACGACGTTGGTGTTGATCTTCTGCCAAACTTGGAAGAACGAACAAAAGACCGATTGGTTACCGTCGGTAGCGGTCCGATTCGCATCGGCCAGGGCATTGAATTTGACTACGGTTGCGTGCATGCAGTGAAGGCGATTCGCGCTGCTGGAAAGGATGCTGTGCTGATTAACAATAATCCTGAAACGGTATCAACCGACTTTGATACCTCCGATCGCCTCTACTTTGAACCACTCACGCTCGAGTATGTCTCCGAGGTGTTGTTGAGGGAGCAGGCTCACGGAATCTTGCTCCAGTTTGGCGGTCAAACAGCCATCAACTTGGCCTTACCATTGGAGGAGCGTTTGCCGTTGCTCAAATCAAAAGGGCTCGACTTGTCAATGATGGGAACTTCTTGTGATGCGATTGATGAAGCCAGCGACAGGGAACGTTTCGAAGCCTTTGCTAAACGAATTGGTTTGCAAATGCCACGCGGCGCTACAGGGACGAGTTCTGACGATGTGCGTGCAGCCGTAGAACACATCGGCTTCCCCGTCTTGATTCGTCCATCGTACGTACTTGGCGGTCGGGGTATGGAAATATTGGCCAACCAACAACAGGTTGACGCCTACCTTTCCGAGGCTTATCTGGCTCCCGACAAACCCTTGCTGGTTGATGAGTACCTGGGTCATGCTACGGAAATCGATGTGGATGCTGCCGCAGATGGTGAAGAAGTGCTTGTTGGAGCCATCATGGAGCATTTGGAAGAAGCAGGCATCCATTCTGGCGACTCCACTTGCTTTATTCCCGCTCAAAACATACCGGAATCGATGCTCAAGCGAATTGAAGAGCAAACCAAAGCGATCGGCATTGGTCTCAAAATCAAGGGCTGCTATAACATTCAATTTGCCATTCAAGGTGACAAACTCTACACCCTTGAAGTGAACCCTCGGTCTTCCAGAACCGTACCGTTTGTAGCCAAAGCTACAGGCTTACCAATGGCTCGCATCGCAGCCAACATCACCATTGGCATTCCATTGTCGAAACAGACTATTCCTCAACGTACATCAGGACAGGTGTGCGTCAAAGCCCCAGTGTTTCCGTTCATTAAATTGCGAGGCCTAGACCCTGCTCCAGGCCCTGAAATGAAATCAACAGGTGAGGTGTATGGTTCAGATGTATCAGCGGATGTTGCCTATCTGAAAGCCCGCATTGCCACTGAAGTTCCAGTAGCGAGCGAAGGTGGAGCGTACCTTACTGTGCGCAACGATGACAAGGAAAATTTGGTTCCAATCGCTCAAAACCTCGTCGATCTTGGATTCACCGTCTACGCCACGCCAGGTACTTGCGATGTGCTTCGCAGCCACAATATTCCTGCGACTGTAGCCTACCGCATTGCTGACAAAAATCACCCCGACGCTCTCGATTTAATGCGAGAGGGCAAAGTTTCGTTCATTGTCAACGTGCCCACCGTCTCAGGGGGGGCTGTTCGAGATGGCAACATGATGCGAAGGCTTGCTGTCGAACTGAATATTCCTTTTGTGACCACACTGCGGGGTGCTTCAATGGAAGTGGCCGCAATGAAAGTTGCTCTAGCGGGTCCATTGGAGCCTCGCCGACTCACCGTGCATTACTGAGTATCAACAGGCATCGTAAGCATCGATGACGTACTTCGTAAGTGGACTGGTCCAAGCCAGTTCGCTGATTCCGGCTTCGCCTTCGAGGTCGTAAATACGAACCACGTCGCGCACTCGTACGTTTCCATCGCTTGATCGGGCCAAGATGGTTGCCGCCTTGACCGATTTTCCGGTGCCGTGTGGGTCATACACCGTATCAAGTGCTTCTTTGAGGAACCAGTC